>PDWI01000393.1_pt1 | contig 70856 bp, 61 predicted proteins | sample 1430891 | NCBI WGS metagenome assembly PDWI01 (sample SAMN01162508, study PRJNA174530) | Oral metagenome, whole genome shotgun sequencing project. | biome: Marine environment; feature: Marine mammal; material: Swab sample of the gingival sulcus; isolation source: swab sample of gingival sulcus...
TCCCACTCAGGATAATAACTTGAAAAACTATATTCTAATTCATGTTTTTTAGATACTTTTTCAAATGCTTGTTCAAAGTTTTTCATATCTGAGCTTTTATTAAATCTAATAGAATTCCAAATTTCATATTGTCCATCTTCTTGTTTTTTAACAATTGCCAAGTTAGAAGAAGAAGCGACAAATTTCTTGGTCTCATCAGTATATGAATTTACACCTGTTGGAAGTTTTAATAGATATTCTGCAAATTCTTTTGTGCAAGGAACTGCCTGTGCTTGTTTAGGCATATCAGTTGATTTATATTCAATTATCAATTCGCCTTCAATATCTCTATATTTTTGTTTTAAATTAGAAATAACTACATCAAATTGTGAATTATCTTTAATGCATACATAGAGTTTGCCAAGTCTTGGAATGGCATTGTCCTTTGTTCCTACGATAAAATCTATAAGCATAGGTTCGTTTAGATTATCGATAAAATCAGCCATTACAACTACCATATTTCCTTTTGGACTACCGATTTCAATACCGCTATGACCTCCCATAAAGCCACTAAAATTTACTTCATAGGCTGAATAATCGTTGCTAATATCCTCAAGGCGAGGTGGGAAGTATGCTAAATATAATTCTCCACCAGCAGATCCAGCGGTTAAAATACCCTCATCCTCTGAATCTATATTAATTAGATAATCACCTTGCAATACTTTATCAGAAAGAGCTTGAGCACCACCTAAATCAGTTTCCTCGGATACAGTGATAAGAACTTCTAGCGGAGCGTGTTCAATGGTATTAGAATCAAGAATTGCCAAACTCATTGCGACTGCAATGCCATTATCAGCACCAAGAGTTGTATCATTTGCGTGTAAAATATCTCCATCAACTATTAGTTCTATTGGATCTTTTAAAAAGTCATGATTAGAATGTTCACCTTTTTCGGGAACCATGTCCATATGACCTTGCAATATTATTGCCTTAGAATTTTCATAACCTTTTGTAGCAGGTTTTCTGATTATTACATTGTACATTTCATCTTGTATTACTTCGAGATTTCTCTTCTTAGCAAAGTCTACAAGATAGTCAGAAACACCTTTTTCATTTCCAGAACCTCTAGGAATTTGTGAGATTTCATGAAAATATTTAAAGACGTCCTTTGGTTGTAAATCAAAATAACTCATATTTCCTCCAATCTTTATTATAAACTCATTAACATTGTTGTTCCCAGTTTTGGATAATTTTAACAACTAAGTCTCTACCTTTATCTAGTGAGGATACGGGGATAAATTCGTATCTTCCGTGGAAATTGTATCCGCCCGCAAAGATATTAGGACATGGCAAACCTTTGTATGATAATTGAGCACCATCTGTTCCGCCTCGGATAGCCTTTACAATCGGTTCAATACCTAAATCTAGCATTGATTTATGGGCTAAATCTATTATTTCCATATGTGGTTCAATTTTTTCTTTCATATTGTAGTAGGAATCTTCAATATTAATTTCAGCGACATTGCCGTATTTTTTATTGATAAAATCAACTGCATCTTGAATTAATTGTTTTTTGAAATTAAATTTTTCCATGTCGTGATCTCTAATTATATAGAGCATTTTTGTCTCTTCGATGCCACCATTAAATTCGTCTAATAGGAAAAATCCTTCATATGATGTCGTATGCTCAGGACGTTGATCAGCAGGTAGCATTGAATTGATTTCCATGCCGATTAGTATGGAGTTAATCATAATATCTTTTGCAGATCCTGGGTGAACATTTTTGCCATTTATAGTTATATTGACACTTGCAGCATTAAAATTTTCGTATTCTAATTCGCCAACTGGGCCACCATCAATGGTATAGGCAAATTTGGCTCCAAAGCCTTTTACGTCAAATAAATCTGCTCCACGGCCTATTTCTTCATCTGGAGTAAAGCCAACTTTAATAGTTCCATGTTTTATATCAGGATTATTTATTAAATATTCCATGGCTGATACTATGATTGCTATACCGCTTTTATCATCAGCACCGAGGAGTGTTGTACCATCTGTTGTGATAAGTGTTTCTCCAACCACGTCCTTTAAAAAAGGGAATTCTTTTTCAGTCATTTTGTACTGCTCGTTTAGTATAATATCCCCGCCTTTGTATTCGACAAATTGTGGTTTTACATCTTTTCCAGTCAAATCAGGGGCAGTGTCCATATGAGCTATAAATCCAATTGTATCAATATCTTTGTCAGAATTAGATGGAAGAGTAGCGTATATATAGCAATTTTCATCCATAATGACATCGCTCATTCCAATATTTATTAATTCTTCTTTTAGATATTTTGCTAAATCCCACTGCTTTTTAGTTGATGGGCAAGTTGAAGAATTTTCATCTGATGTTGTTTCAAATGAAACATACTTTAAAAATCTTTTTACAATGTCATTCATAATATCATTCCTTTCATTAGATAATTGGATATTAGATTAAACTAAAATTAATTACTATCATATTTATTATACCAAAATATATATGGTTTGAATGTTTATATATTTTAATACTTTGTGTGGATTCTTTAGTAATCAAACATATGTATTATAAGCTAATAATTGGTAGACATTATTTATACTATCGTGTTAGGTTATAATAGATATGTTACAAAAATAAATAAAAAAAGAGAGCCTCTCTGATATAATAGATTTTACGACAAACCAAATAAAAGTGAGGTCTCTTATGAAATCTATTATAACCGAAGAAATGCGTTTTCGTCAAAGGGTTTGTGAATATGTAAAAAAACACGGTGTAAAAAAGGCAGCACGTTCATATCATATAAATAGATAGTTTGTGTATAGACAACTAGAAAAATGGGATGGAACAGTCCGTAGTCTATCTTTAAAGTCAAGAAAGCCTTTGAGTCACCCACACAGCCATACAGACGACGAGTTATCTCTTATTAAACGAATGTTAAAGCGTAATGGCATTTATGGTTTAGCAGAGGTTTATGTTCGTTGTCAGTCGCAAGGTTATACTAGAAGTTTCGGTAGTATGTGCCGTCAGATACGTCAGAAAGGTTATTTAAAACCAAAAATTAAGCGTAAGAGCTATACCAGATATACGCAAGTAGATGGAAGTTATCCTGGTGATAAAGTGCAAGTAGATATAAAATATGTTCCTGCTGAATGTATCAAGTTTCCTAGTTACGGCAAACGGTATTATCAGATTACAGCGATCGATGAATATAGTAGAAAACGAATACTCAAAATAGTTGAAGAAAAAAGTAGTTATGAAACAGCAATCTTTTTAAAGGATTTAGAAAAAGAACTAGGCTTTGCGATAAAAACAATCCAAGTAGACAATGGCTATGAATTTGTAAATAACAAAGAAGCTAGCGAAAAACTGACAGCGTTTATGAAAGTAGCTAATGATAAGGGTTATGAAGTGAAAAGGATTCGTCCTTATTCGCCTTGGCAAAATGGGAAAGTGGAACGTTCTCATAGAGAAGATGGAAAAATCTTTTATGGCAGATATGTTTTTACAAGTAAACAAGATTTAGTGGAAAAACTAAAGAAACATCAAAATAGATATAATAAAACAGCTAAAGCAGTGTTAAATTTTAAAAGTCCAAATGACATAGTAAAAGAATATTTTGAAGAATATAAAGCGGTTTAAAAAGTACTGTCGTAAAATCTAGAATCTTTTTTTAGATAAAGTGTAACATATGTATTGTCATTTAAGAGAAAAATTTGAATTTTTTTAAAAATTCACTTTATTTTTTGTTGCAATCTGTTTATAATTCTTATGAATGTAAATATTTTAAGATTGGGTTAGAAGAATTTAAAATATTGATTCTTCTAAAACTAAGGTGGGAGGCATGAATGGCGAAATATTTGGTAATAGTTGAGTCGCCGGCAAAAGCAAAGACTATTGAAAAATTTTTAGGTAGAAATTATAAAGTAAAGGCATCTATAGGTCATGTGCGAGATCTCCCAAAGAGTAAAATGGGTGTGGATATTGAAAATGATTTTGATCCACAGTATATTACTATCAGGGGTAAGGGAAGTATAATTAAAGAATTAAGGACTGCTGCTAAAAAGGCGGATAAAGTTTATTTAGCAACTGACCCCGATAGAGAAGGAGAAGCAATAGCTTGGCATTTAGCGTTTTTGCTTGGTATTGGACAAGAAGAATTATGCAGAGTTACATTTAGAGAAATTACAAAAGATGCCGTTAAACTGGCAATAAAATCTCCACGTTCAATTGATTTGAATTTGGTAGATGCACAACAAGCGAGAAGAATATTAGATAGACTTGTAGGATATAGTATTAGCCCACTTTTATGGAGAAAGCTTAGAAAAGGGCTTAGTGCAGGTAGAGTTCAGTCTGTCGCTACAAAAATGATTTGTGATAGAGAAAGATTAATAAAGGCATTTATTCCTGAAGAATATTGGGAGATAAAGGCTTTATTAGAAACTAAGTCTTCTAAATCAAAATTTGAAGTTTCTTTAAAAAATAAAGATGAAAATGGATATTTAATAAGTTCTGAAAAAGATGCAAATATAATTATAGATAATCTTAAAAAGGGACAATATATTATTGAAGATGTAAGTAAAAAAGTTAGACAAAGATCTCCACTACCTTGTTTTACAACGAGTTCATTGCAACAGGAGGCATCGTCAAGATTTGGTTTTTCTACAAAAAAGACCATGATTATTGCACAACAATTATATGAGGGTATTAAGTTAACCGATAATGGTACAGTCGGTCTTATAACATATATGAGGACAGACTCAGTAAGGGTATCCGAAGAGTCTGTAACACAGAGAGCAGAATATATTAAGAAAGAATTTTCTGATAAATATCTCGGTGAACATAAAAAATCTAATAAAAAGTCAAAATCAATTCAAGATGCACATGAGGCAATACGTCCAACATCTGTAAATAGAGATCCACAGTCAATTTCGGATTCATTATCTAAAGATCAATTAAAATTATATACTTTAATATGGCAAAGATTTGTAGCTAATGGAATGGCAAGTGCATTATTTGATGCGGTGAGAGTGATTGTAAAAAATGGTGATTATGAATTTAGAGCAAATGGCAATCAACTTAAATTTGATGGTTTTTTAAAAGTGTATTCATATATTAATATAAGTGAAACAATACTACCAGAGCTAAATGTTAATGAGTTATGCAATGCTAAAAAAATAGAACCGTTACAGCATTTTACTCAACCACCTTCAAGATATACTGAGGCAGGGCTTGTAAAAGATATGGAAGAAAAAGGAATAGGTAGACCTAGTACATATGCACCAACTATTTCAACTATATTGGCTCGTGGGTATGTGGCTAAGGAAAAGAAATCGTTAATGCCAACGGAGTTGGGTGAGTTTGTAAATGAACTTATGGAAGAATATTTTAATGATATTGTAAGTGTTGATTTTACTGCTAATAGAGAATCTGAATTTGATGATGTTGAAAGTGGACAGATGCAGTGGAAACAAGTTATACGTGAATTTTATGCACCTTTTAATAAAGAACTTCAATATGCAGAAAAAGATATAGAAAAAGTGGATTTATCAGAAATGACAGATATTGATTGTGAAAAATGTGGTTCTAAAATGGCTATTAAGCATGGTAGATTTGGTAAATTTTTAGCTTGTTCCAATTATCCTGAATGTAAAAATACAAAGCCTATATTAAACAAAATAGGTATAAAATGTCCATTGTGTAGTGAGGGAGATATAGTAGAAAGAAAGACTAAAAAATTTAGAACATTTTATGGTTGTAGTGCATTTCCAGATTGTAGATTTGTATCATGGGATAGACCTACTGGAGAAAAATGTCCTAAATGTGGGGAAATATTGGTCGAAAAAACAACTAAAAAAGAAAAGAGCATAAGATGTATTAATAAGGATTGCAAATATAAAATACTTATTGATAATCACTAATACATGGCTAAGATATAAGTCATTGAGGAGGATATATGGCTAGTATGCTAATTGATAAAATGAGAAAAGTAAATAGGATTCTTCAAAATACAGAAGCAGATAGCGTTTCATTTTCTGATATATGTAGGATACTGATGGATATTTTTAACGCAAATGTATATATATCAAGTAAAAAAGGAAAAGTGCTTGGAGTTTCTTTATATCAAGAGGCAGATAGTCCTTTAGTTCGTAGGGAAGAAACTAATGATGAATTTTTTCCTACTGACTACAATCGTGAATTACTAAATATAAATGAAACATATTTTAATATAACTGGTGATGATTTAATCGCTATATTTAAAAATGATATAGAAAGTTTTTCAAAATTAGCAATGATAGTTCCAGTATTGGGAAGTGGCAAGAGATTAGGAACTTTGGTTATAGCTCGTTCAAATGATAAGTTTAACGATGAAGATTTAATATTGGCAGAGTATGCAGCAACGGTTGTCGGTTTAGAAATTATTCGTTCAGAGCGTGATGAATATGAACAAATAGCTAGAAAAAAGGCTGTTGTTCAAATGGCAGTAGGAACATTATCTTTTTCAGAACTTGAGGCGATAGAGTGTATCTTTTCTGAATTAGATGGTTATGAAGGGCTTTTAGTTGCTAGCAAAATTGCAGATAAAGCTGGTATAACAAGGTCTGGCATCGTTAATGCACTTAGAAAATTTGAAAGTGCTGGAGTTATAGAATCTAGGTCATTAGGTATGAAAGGAACATATATAAGGGTTTTAAATGAAATGATTTTTGATGAGTTAAATAAACTAAAAAAATAAAAACTCAAATTAAAGAGTTAGATTAAAGTTGGATTATATTTTTACTAAGGGATTTTATATTTAAAAGAAACAATGTTTGAAAATATTAGAAATTTTAATGAGGGTAGTATTAAAAAATATGGCATAGTAGATATTTTATTATTTCTACTATGCCGTTTTAAATTTTATTTAGTTTTATTTGTTTTAGATTGAAAAGACATTTGAGTTTTATTTCTATTTGCCCGATTGTTATCAGTTTTAGATTTTATCGCTTCCATGGTAGTGGAGGCAGAAGAAGATTTTATTGTTTTTTTAGAATTTGTATTTGAATTACTGTTAGTTGTAGAATTAGGCTCTATAGGTTTAGGTTTGCGAGTAAATGCAGAAGTGTTAATTCGACACATTCCTTCGAATGCTCCACCTTCATCAATATCAAAACTCATAACTTTAATATCGCCTTTTAATAAACCAGAACTATATATTCTAAGTTTTCCACTTGAGTCAATATCGCCTTCAACTTTACCAGAAATCTCAATGCGAGAAGCTACTATGTTTCCGTAAACTTGTGCTGCCTCACCAATGACTACGGCTCCCTGTGCGTTGATATTTCCTTTTAAATAACCGTCTATTCTTACGGCACCTTTACTTACTACATCACCGTTAAGATTTGATAATTCACCAATTACGATATCGAATCCAGAAGATGAGATAGTTTCTTTTTGAAATAAATTCAAGTGAATTGCTCCTTTCTTTTTATTGCTATATTTATTATTTTAATACATTTGCTGGGTTGATTGGTTGACCATTATAGTGAATTTCAAAATGTAAGTGAGGACCTGTACTACGTCCTGTACTACCCATTTCAGAAATTTTTTGACCTTTCTTTACGTGTTGACCTTCTTTTACTACGATTTTATTATTGTGTGCATAATAAGATTTGTAACCATAACCATGGTTAATAATAACTAAATTACCAAAACTGGTCATCTTTTTTGCATATACAACTACGCCAGAACCAGCGGCTACTACTTTAGTACCTGTGTTATTTGCAATATCAATTCCTTTATGCATACGATATTGATGAGTTGTAGGATGAATTCTCATACCAAAAGGCGATGTGCAAATTCCTTTGGCAGGTCGCAAATCAGGACGGCACTCAAGAAATTCAAATTTATCCTCTACATCTTTTATAAGCTTGGCGTATTCTTCAGTATCTTCTTTTACAATAACTTCATTTTCATCTTCTTCAAGTAGTGAAATAAGAGTGTTTAAGGCTTCTTGATCAGTTTCATCGATTATGCACAATGAATCTTCTGAAACTTCTTGAATAATCTCATTATTATTTTGGACAGTAATATTATTTCTATCAAAACTACGACTTGTTGGAATTGCTATATTTAAATTTTCCTTTTGATTTATCTCTTGTATCAATGAATTTGCTTGTTCTTTAAGCATTTGAACGTCACTTAATCTCTGTTCGTAAACATATGCGACTTCCTGTGCTTTGTCTTTTATTAGAGCAATAGATTTTTCTTGTTCATTGCATAAATCTTGTAATCTAAGAGCTTGATCTTTTGATTCAGCTAATGCTAATTCTAATCTATGATTTTCTAATTTTAAGGAGATATTATGTGCAGAATTGTATAAAAAACCGCTTGTTAGAAATATAACAGCTATCAAAGAAACGCATAAAACGCCATAAAACAGAAGTTGTGGAATATAAACTTTATGCATTTTTTGTTCCGCACTTGGTATATACATTAAACTTATTTTTTTTCGAGACATTTTTTGTAATTTTAGAAGAATGGACTTTATTTTCATATTAACCTCTCTTTGATAAATATGTAATGAACCAAATTTAGTTTATCAGAAAAAATGCTTCTATGCAATCAAAAAATAATATTTTTGTTACATAGAAGAAATATTTTATAGCTGAACATTTTATTTATTTCTCTCAAATGCTTTTTTTCCATCAATATATGTAGAGAGTACATTGATAGTAGGAATCTCATCGATTGGTATTGTAAATATATCCTTATCTATAATGATGAAATCTGCCAAATATCCCTTTTCTATTTTTCCCTTATAGTTTTCTTTAAATTCAATATATGCACTCTCTATGGTGTAAGCATCAATTGCATCTTCAACACTGACACATTCGTTTTCAAAGAATACATCAGAACTTCCAACATATTTTCTAGCCACAGCCCAGTATATATTTTCAAAGGGATTAACAGAATCTATTGGAGCATCTGTTCCAAAACTCATGTGTATGTTATTTTTTATCATTGATCCAAATGCGTATGATGTAGATTGTAACTGCTTATCTACTGCATTTTTAACGCTGGGAATATCTGCTCTTAGAAATATTGGTTGTACAAGGGTTGCGATATTGTATTTTTTCATTATTTCAATGTCATCATTATCGCTCAGTTGTGTGTGGATTAATCCCCATCTTAGAGGATTTTCTTCACCAGTGTATTTGGAGTATGCTACAACCATGTCGTTAAGAGCCTTATTTCCTATGACATGGGTTACTACTTGAAGATTGTTCTCATGTGCAAATTTTATATAATGCTCTGTCTGTTTATCTGACATAACAGCAATTCCAGTATTGCCTTTGCTATCAGCGTATTCTTTTTTTACTAATGCACTTCTAGCACCGAGGGAGCCATCTTTGAACAATTTCATAGGTCCAATATCTTGCATATCGGTATTAAAAATTGGTAATTTTCTTTTGTTTTGTAAAAATTTAGCAAAATCATCTGTATTGCTAAAATTTATTTGGTGGCGAACTCTTATAGGATGAGATTGTGTTTCAAAGACCGTTTTATAAGCATTTAAAACAGCATTTTTTTCACCTGAATTAGTGCAGTCGTTTGTCTGCATGGTTGTAATTCCCACACTTTTACATTTCTCCATAGCCTTTTTTAGAATGCAAACCATTTCTTTTTCGTTAGGTTCTTCAATTATATCGAGCAGGGGGTTTCCAGCATTTTCAAAGAATTGCCCCTTTTTGTAGTCAAAACTTCCGCCCTCTATAATTGTATCTTCTGTTATGCCACTTATTTCTATAGCCTTGGAATTAGCGGTTAGCATATGACCGCAAACCCTTCTAAATACAATGGGAATTTCAGTTGATATACTATCTAAATCATCTCTAGTTAAATTTCTAATTTCCCCTGATGTAAAAAAGTCGCTATTCCAACCACGTCCATTTAATATTTTTGCGTGTGGATTATCGATTAGAAACTGTTTTCCCTCCTTTATTATTTCATCAATGCTTGAAACACCAAGGAGATAGACTTCTCTATAAGTTTTTGCTATATTTAATAGATGAGCGTGGGAGTCATTTATTCCAGCTAATACAGTTTTTCCTTTAAGGTCAATGAGTTCACAGTCGGTTTTGTTTATCAATATTTCTTCATCTGTACCAGTTTTAGTAAAAATGCCATCTTCTACGATAAATGCCGTACAAAATTCACCATTTCCCTTATAAACTTTTCCGTTAAAATATATTTGTTTCATAATATTCCTCATTTTCGTCAGTTTTGTTGGGGGAGTCAAATTTTAGGGCAGGATAACTTAATTTTAAGCCTCATAAACTTTTTTTCCACCAATAAATGTCATTAAAACTTTTGTGTTGGGTACTTGATTTATATCAATTGTAAAAATATCTCTGTCTAAAACTATAAAGTCAGCCAAATATCCCTGTTTAATCTGTCCCTTAATATCTTCCTTAAATTCGATATAAGCACTTTCTATAGTGTATGCATCTACTGCTTGTTCAATTGTTAGACATTCATTTTCATAGAACACTTCACTATCAGAAGGATGTTTTCTAGCAACTGCCCAGTATATATTGACAAATGGGTCAAGCGAATCTATTGGAGCATCGGTACTTAGGCTCATATGCACATTTTCTTTTATCATAGTTCCAAATGCATATGATGTTGATTGTAGACTTTCTGAAACAGCATTTTTAACTGCTTGAATATCCATTCTTAAAAAAATTGGTTGTACTAATGTGGCAATATTGTGATTTTTTATAAGAGCCATATCTTCTTTGTCGCTTAGTTGAGTGTGAATTAGCCCCCATCTAAGTGGATTATTATTTCCGATGTATTTTGCATATGCAGTTGCCATATCGTTTAGAGCTTTATCTCCTATAACATGGGTAACTACTTGCATATCATGTTTATAAGCGTATTTTAGAAATTTATGACAATCTTCGTGATTTAATACTTCAATTCCCTTGTTTCCCTTACTGTCTAAATATTCTTCTTTAACTAATGCACTTCTAGCACCGAGTGAACCATCTTTAAATAATTTCATAGGACCAATATCTTGCATCAATGTGTTGAAAGTAGGGTCTTTTTTTTCTTTTTTTAAGAAATCATCAAAATCCGTTGTATCTGGTAGTGATATTTGATGATGTATTCTCATTAAATTATCTTCGGTTTCATATAATTTTTTATATGTACTCACAACTATATCTCTAGCACCTGAGGTACTGACGTCATTTACTTGGAATGTTGTAACTCCCTTTGAAAAACATTCTTGCATACTTTTTTTCATAAACTTAATTAGTTTATCTTCGCTAGGATCTCCAATGAGATCTATAAATGGTTTTATAGCATTTTCATAGAAATGACCTTTTTCATAATCAAATGTTCCGCCATCTATTTTAATATCAGGTGTTATTCCACTCATTTCAATAGCTTTAGAGTTTACAGTCATCATATGTGCACAGGCACGTGATAAAATAATCGGTATGTCTTTTGAGATTAAATCTAAATCATCTTTTGTAATTTTACGAATTTCTCCGCTGGTAAATGAGCGTTCGTCCCATCCCATTCCAAAGACCACATTGGCATTTGGATGCATATTTATAAATTCTTTTCCCTCTTTAATAGTCGCATCAATACTTTCAATTCCCAGTAGTGGTAGTTGACCGTAAGCTTTTGCAAGCATAAACAAATGTCCATGTGAGTCATTGATTCCAGCAATTACAGTTTTTTCTTTTAAGTCAACTAAATCTGCATCTTGTTTTTCTAAAAGAACTTCTTCATTTGTTCCCACTTTAGCGAATTTTCCATCTTCTACTATGAATCCTTGTGCGTATTCACCATTACCTGTATAAACTTTCGCATTAAAATAAATTTTTTTCATTTTAATCACCCATTAAAGTTTTAGTAAATAAAATAGATTTAACTATATTATCACTTTTTACAAATATGTTGTCAACAAAGTGGAACATATGTTGGATTACTGAAAAATAAAAATGATATCAAATTCACAGTTGCTATTGACATTCATTATCATGTAGTTTATTATATTTTCAGACTAATCAGTCTAAAAACGATGTCTAAAATAAGTTTTTTAAAAATAAACTCTAAATATTAATAGTTTTATTATTTTGGAGGTGCTATGACAACATATTTAAAGAAAGAAGAACGAAAGGCACAAATAAAAAAAGCGGCGATTGAATTGTTTACTAAGCATGGATATACTAAAACTTCTGTTCAGGACATAGTGGATAGAGCAGAATTTTCAAAGGGGGGGTTTTATAATTGCTATTCTAGTAAAGAAGAACTTTTTAAGGAAATTATGAACAATAGCATGGAGCAAAGATATGATAAAATTATTTCATTTAAAAATGAATATGGTGATTTAGATAAAAATACGTTGGTTATTGAAACATTGCTCGATAAAATTTTAGATATTAATGATTATAAAAAACTGTTTATAGCTCTTATTATGGAGACGTTTACAGATAAAGTTTTTTTTGATTTTTATAAAGAAACCATAGATAAACTTATGGAAAATTTTGATGAATTTTGTGATAAAGAGGAATTTAGCGAATATAAAATCTTAATTGGTGATGAATTTAATGTTTTAATTACTAGCTTAATTTTGGGTGTTGAGTTATTTAACCAAAATAATAATGATAAATATAGAGATTTATTACGAGAATTATTTACATTATATATTGAAAAGAAATTTATTGATGATAAGTCTACTGATAAAATTTCTGAGAATTAATATTAAATGAGTAAAATTATGCAACAGATAATATAGAAGTAAATTTATAAAATAGTGCAAAATTTTATATGAATTTATTATTTTAGAGCAAAGGAGGCTAATTTTGAGCGATAAAAAAAAGCAAAAGAAGATTTCAGTTTTTAAAAAATTAAGTCCATATATGGGTTCAAAACAGGTTTTTATACCTATGGCGATTATTTTGTCAGCGGTTTCAGCTATTTTTAATATATTGCCTTTTTATTATATATGGAAGATAAGTAGAGAACTGTTTTCAAGTGGAAGTAGCATTTCTTATGATAATGTTAAACACTATGCACTTATGGTATTTGTGTATTCCGTACTTGGATTGTTAGTATATTTTGTAGCACTTATGTTATCGCATTGGGCAGCTTTTGAAGTGGAAATTGGACTGAAAAAATCAGGATTTGAAAAAGTTTTAAAAATGCCACTTGGATTTTTTAATGTCCAGTCCAGTGGTAAAATAAGAAAAGTTATAAATGATGGTGCGGCTCAAACCCATACATTTGTGGCACATCAAACGCCAGATATAGCAGGTACTGTAATTACACCACTTGTAATTCTTGGCATATTTTTTTATTTTGACTGGCGACTTGGAATTGCATCACTTATTCCAATTATACTTTCATTTGTAGTTATGTCTATGATGATGAGTCAGGAAGGACAGGCTTTTCAAAATGAATATATGGATGCACTTGAAGATATGAGTAATGAAGCAGTTGAATACGTCAGGGCAATACCAGTTGTTAAAACATTTGGACAGAGTGTTAAATCATTCACAAGGTTTTATAATGCAATTGAAAATTACAAGGAACTCGTAATAGCTTATACAAAAATGTGGACAAATCCATATTCAGTGTATTTAGTCTTAGTTGAAGCAACAGCATTTTTTTTAATACCAGCATCGATATTGATAATCAATAACAATGGAGATATGGGGAGAGTAATAAGTAATTTTATACTTTATCTTCTCGTTGCACCACAATTTGCACTTATAATGATGAGAAGTATGTATTATAATCAGCAAAAAATTATTGCAACTCAGGCGATAGATAGATTTAATGATTTATTTAATTATGATGATATGATATATCCTGAAAAAGGAGTGGAATTTGGCGATCAAACCATTGAATTTAAAAATGTTGTATTTTCATATGATGGTCAAAATGATGTATTAAAAAATATTAATTTAAAGATTAATAGAGGTCAGACTCTCGCACTGGTTGGAGCATCAGGTTCAGGAAAAACAACTATTGCAAGGCTTGCAGCGAGGTTTTGGGACACTAAGAGCGGTGAGGTATTAATTGGTGGTAAAAATATAAGGGAATACGATAAAAAGACTCTTATGGACAATATTTCATTTGTATTTCAAAACAATCAGCTATTTAAAACGAGTTTAAGAGAAAATATTTGTTTTGGACAAGATGTTACTGAAAGTCAGATAGATGAGGCACTTACAAAGTCAAGAGCTAAGGAAATCATAGATTATCTCGATGATGGGCTTGATACTGTAATAGGTAAAAAAGGAACTTATTTATCAGGTGGAGAACAGCAGAGGATAGCACTTGCTAGAGCATTTATAAAGGATGCACCAATTATTTTGCTTGATGAAGCGACTGCGTTTGCAGATCCTGAAAATGAACATCTTATTCAAGCGGCTCTTAAAGACTTGAGTGATGGAAAGACGACTATTATGATTGCTCATAGAATGACAACTGTTAAAGATGCGGATAATATTGCCGTGGTTAATGATGGCGAAATTGTAGAATATGGCAATCACGAAACTCTTATGGCTAAAGATGGCTTATATAAGAAGATGTGGGATGAATATCAGTCTGCAATCGGCTGGAATATAAAGAAAGGGGCGTAAATATGAAGAAATATTTTCAAAAAAAGTACGCACTTAGCGATATGGGAGCTGATGATTTATCAAAAGCGATTGTGAGTAGTAGTTTATTAAATTTATCTATTATGCTTCCTATGATGTTATCTTTTACTTTTTTAAAACAGTATATTGATAAATATTTTAATAATGCGGATGCAACTCATTTAACTTTAGTGCATTTTATCGGAATAATTGCAGCACTATTTATAATTATGTTTTTTATAGCTAGAAATGATTACAATAAATGTTTTACAAAGATATATGATGAGAGTGCTAGAAGTAGAATTAATCTTGCAGAAAGATTAAAGAAACTTCCATTATCCTACTTTAGCAAAAAAGACATTGCGGATTTAAGTGCTACTATTATGTCTGATGTAACGACATTTGAACATTTGTTTTCGCATTCTGTGCCAAAAGTTTATGCGGGATTTGTCATTATTGCAGTGATGGCTATAATGTTATTTAATTTTCATTTTAAGCTTGCAATATCTTTATTTTGGGTAGTTCCTGTTGCATTTTTAGTTTTTAAATTATCAAAAGGGAAAATGAAAGAGTTATTTAAGGAAGGATATGACTTAAATAGAGAGATTATTGATGATTTCCAAGAAGGGATTAATTTAGCACCAGAGATTAAGGCTTACAATAGAGAGGATTATTTCGTAAAGCAGATAAACGAGAAATATGACAGAGAATTATCAAATAAAAAGAGGGCAGAGCTTATTCCAGGTACTTTTATCAACATATCTATTTCAGTGTTAAAGCTCGGTATGGCTAGTGTTGGAATATATGGAGCAAATTTATTGATTAAAGGTGAGGTGGATTTATTTACCTATTTAGTATTTATTATGATTTCGGGAGTGGTGTTTAATCCTATAATGACCGCTATGATGAATTTTGCAGAAATGATGTATCTTGATGCAATAGTAGAAAGAATTGTGGAAATTAACAATATGCCAGCTCAGGAGGGTAGTACTGAGTTTAGTCCAAATGGATATGATATAGTTTTTGAAAATGTTAAGTTTTCATATGAAGATGGAGTAAGCGTTTTAGAAGATGTGTCATTTACGGCTAAGCAAGGTGAGGTTACCGCACTTGTAGGGCCATCAGGTGGCGGAAAGACGACTGCTACTAAACTTTCTGCGAGATTTTGGGATATACAAAGTGGTAAGATAACCCTTGGTGGAGTTGATATTTCTACGATTGACCCTGAAACATTACTAAAGAAGTTTTCGATTGTATTCCAAGATGTGTCGCTATTTAATGAAAGCGTAATGGAAAATATAAGATTAGGTAGAAAAGATGCAACAGATGAAGAGGTGAAAAATGTTGCAAAAATTGCTAGATGCGATGAATTTATAGATAAATTGCCAGATGGTTATAATACGTTAATTGGTGAAAATGGAGAAAAATTATCTGGTGGAGAGCGTCAGCGTATATCCATTGCCAGAGCTTTATTAAAAGATGCTCCAATAATATTACTCGATGAATCCACCGCTTCTCTTGATGCGGAAAATGAAAGCAAGATACAAGCTGGTATTTCAGAACTTATTAAGGATAAGACGGTTATTATAATCGCTCATAGGATGCGTACGGTTATAGACGCTGATAATATCGTAGTTCTTAAAGACGGAAAAATTGCAGAGAGCGGGAAGTCTAAGCAGTTAATTGAAAATGGCGGTGTTTTTGCGGGAATGTATAAGGCACAATATTCTTAAAATGATACTAATATCAAATAATAATATCTATGCATAGTTCTCTTGTTTAAACTGAATATATGCTGAGTTTTAATTTGAGAATAGTATGAGCTGTTTTTATTAACTGTTGAAATAAAATAAAAACAAGTAACAAAATAATATAAAAAGGAGAGAGGTATGTCTAATAAATTAAAGATAAAAGATTTAGTAACAATTGGTATATTTCTGGTAATTTATTTTGTGGTAATGTTTGGCGTTGGTATGATGGGGTTGGTTCCAATACTATTTTTAGTATACCCAACAATACTTGGCATAGTTGGCGGAACTATTATAATGCTATTTATGGCTAAAGTGGGAAAACCTTGGGCATTATTTATATTGGGGATGCTATCACCACTTATTATGTTTGTTATGGGGCATACTATTATAGTGCCACTTGTATCGCTTATATGCATGGGGTTAGCGGAATATTTCTTTAGAAAGGGAGATTTTAAATCCTTTAAATGCAATGCAATCAGTCATGGATTTTTCTCATGCTGGATATGTGGTTCGCTTATGCAAATGTTATTAGCAAAAGAGCAGTATATGGCAATACATGAGGCAGCGGGAATGAATCCATCGTATTTTCCTAGATTAGAGGCACTTATTTCATGGCCAAGTATGGTGATTGTTATAATTGGTGCATTTATTGGTGGAATAATCGGTGCTTTTGTAGGCAAAAAAATGCTTAAAAAACATTTTGAAAAGGCTGGTATTGTTTAATGGAAATAGAAAATGCAAAATCAACTAGGAGTGGGTTTAATCCCACTCCTATATCAAAATTTATAGTAACTATATTTTTAGCATTTAATTTAACTTCTGTTATAAATGAAATGTATACATTTTTAACAATTGTTTTTATATCTTTGTTATACGCTTTAAATCACAGGGCTAAAACGGCTATAAAAAGTATTATTTTCTATTTATTTGTAGTCTTTTTGCTAAAAAATATCAGTCAACTCAATATAAATTTTATTAAAAATTATGTTTTAATATTTTTCGTGTTAATTAAAATATTTTTTGTTCCATTTTTTGCAGGTAAATTTTTAGTTGATACAAGTGATGTGTCATCCTTAATAGTTTCATTTGAAAAGATGAGGTTTCCTCAGGTTTTAATTATACCTATGGCGGTGATATTTCGCTATTTTCCAGCGTTTAAAGATGATAAAAAGAATATTAAAATGGCTATGAAAATGCGTGGTATCAGTTATAAAAATCCCATCAAGTATTTAGAATATGTCAGTGTACCTATGTTAATATCTGCTGTCAATATTGCAGATGATATTTCAAAGGCAGCGGAAACAAAATGTATAGCTGATCCTTGTAAAAAAGTAAGATATAAGGAAGTTAAGTTCTCTTTTATAGATGTGATATATATTGCTATAATTGTTATGCTTACTGTGCTTGGGAGGATTTATGCTTAAAATAGAAAACGCTAATTACAAATATAATACATTGTCGGAAAATTCTGATATTAACAATATTAATATTCATGTAAATAATGGAGAATGTGTTTTGCTTTGCGGCAGAAGTGGAAGTGGAAAGACTACTATAAGTAAACTTATAAATTCGCTTATTCCAAATTACTATGAAACTGGCGAGCTTTCTGGTCGAGTTTTAGTAGATGGAGTGGACACTCTTAAAAGTCAGATTTATGAGGTGTCTAGGGTAGTTTCCAGTGTATTTCAAAATCCTAAAACGCAGTTTTTTAACGTAAATACTACCAGTGAAATATTATTTTATCTTGAAAATCGTGGTTTTGATAGAGAGTATATGAAAAATAAACTTGCAGAAACCGCAGAGATTTTTGATATAGAGTATTTATTTAATAGGGATATATTTGAACTTTCAGGTGGAGAAAAGCAGATTATTGCAATAGCTGCTGCATATGCCAGTGGTACGCAAATAATACTTCTTGATGAACCGTCATCTAATTTAGATCAAAAAAGAACCATCCTCATTGGTAAAATTCTCTCTAAATTAAAGCAGCTGGGGAGAACTATTATAATATCTGAACATAGATTTTACTATATAAAAGATATTATAGACAGGGTTTATTATATTGATAATGGCAAAGTGATAGATGAATTTAATGGAACTGAGTTTTTTAATATATCCGATGAAAAAAGAAGAAAATTAGGTCTTAGGTCTATTAATTTTGAAAAATTAAATTTAATTGATGGGAATTTTTCTGATGATTTAGATAATTCAGATAATAATATACAGTGTGTTAAAAATAACATTAATAATTCTAATAATACAAATGAAGATAATATAGATGAAAAGGATTTTATCAATACTAAAAAACATGATAACTTGCAAAAAAGCAATAAACTTACGATAAATAACTTAGCATATAGATTTAATGGTCAAAATCGAAGTTTACAGATGAGCAATGAGGTTTTTAATCTTGGCAGTATTGTTGGAATATACGGTCATAATGGGGTTGGTAAAAGCACATTTATAAAAATTCTTATGGGGCTTATAAAAACTAGAAATGTCAGCATTAAACTTGAAAATAAAAATCTTTCAAATAAAACAAGACTTAAATTAAGCTATCTTGTTATGCAAGATGTTAATCATCAGCTTTTTACAGATAGCGTATATACGGAAGTTTCGCTAGGAATGTCGGATAAGTATTCTAAAAACGATATTGATAGGGTGCTTAATGTTTTAAATATTTATGAATTTAAAGATAAGCATCCCATGAGTTTATCAGGTGGTCAAAAACAACGTGTAGCAATTGCCAGTGCTATACTTTCAGGTGCTAAAATAATTTGTTTTGATGAGCCGACTAGCGGTATGGATTATGATAATATGATGAGAATTTCAAAATTGATTAAAGATACGATAAATGATGACATTATAATATTTATAATATCGCATGACCACGAGTTTTTGAATAATACCGCTGATAAAATTTTAGATATAAGCAGGTATAGTGTTAAAGGCAATAGTAATTTCAAATAAAAACATTTATATATTCAGTTTAAACAATCTTATATGCTGATAAAAAATAAAAAAGGAGATATTTATGGAAAATAATAAACAACAGGATATGATATTAAATGATAATTTGTGGAAAGTAATGATAAAATTATCATTACCCGCAATAATTGCAATGGTTTTACATGGTTTAAATTTGATGTTTGATGCTATTTTTGTCGGTAAATTTGTAGGGGAGATTGCACTTAGTGGGGTTTCGGTTGCTTATCCATTAACTCAAATTTCCATTGGGTTTGCCTCTATGATTGGTAGTGGTGCAGGAGCTTATTTGAGCATTGTCATAGGAGAAAAAGATAGGGAAACTCAAAATAAAATACTCGGCAATACAAATTTTTTAGGTTTGGTATCTAGTATATTTTTAATGGTAGTTCTCTTTTCGGTTGCTAGACCGCTTTTAGCATTTATGGGTGGAGAGGGCGAAGTTTTGGAAATAGGGCTTTCATATTTTAGAATTACAGTTGTTGGAACATTATTTTGGATATTTTCACTATCCTACAATATGGTGATTAGAGCTGAAGGGAGAATGGGAAGAGCAGCTGTAATTATGGCAAGTGGTTTAATTGTCAATATAGTTACCAATTATATACTAATGGTAATATTTAAATTTGGAGTAGTTGGAGCTGCATGGGGAACAAATTTAGGAATGTTTGTATATACTCTTTTATCAGTTATTTATTTTAAAAGAGGACAGGCTAGTTTTGAGGCGAAAGTATGCTCTATAAGAAATGATAAGCAAATCGTGGGTAAAATTGTATCACTTGGTATGCCATCGCTTATTATGAGTATTATGTATCTTATTCAAAGTTTTGTGGTACTCAATGCAATAGGAGAGGTTGGAACGGATTATGATTTAGGATTTTATGGTGTTTCACTTAGATTTATGATGTTTATGATGACTCCGCTTTATGCGTTTATGCGATCGCTTCAACCAACTGTTGGGATGAATTATGGTGCTAAAAAATACGATAGGGTGATTAGTGCTACAAAAATATATATACTAGGTTCTTTAATTTTGATGTTGCCAATATATTTATTTATAGTCCTAAATCCTCAAAAAGTGCTTGGAATGATGTTTGAAAGTGCTATATCAAAGGCTAATATAGTTAACTTTATAGTATTTGTATCAGTGGTTCCACTTCTTTCAATAACTATGAATGGAATGAGTTATTTCCCATCAATAGGCAATGGTAAAATTGCAGGAATCCTTTCAATATTAAGACAAGTTCTGCTTTATATTCCCGCTATGATACTTCTTCCTAGAATATTTGGAATTAAAGCGATATATATAGGTTCATTTGTGATTGATGTCGGATTAACGGTAGTAATTACTATTTTAATGCTTAAATCATTTAATTCGCTAAAAAAGCAGATGAGTACGACTTAATGCGGATTAAACAGATGATAAATAATAGCAAAAGTATATACATATGCTTTGTGAAATTAAAATCATAACTCTTGGGGAGTTATGATTTTTTAGAGTAGAATTACTTTTTAAAGATATCTGAGTGAGTTCCTGTATCAGCTATTGTTAATGTTAAAATATCATCTTCAATTAGATAGATTAGTAACCAGTCTGGTTGCAGATGACATTCATGATATCCGCTAAAATTACCTTTTAGAGTATGATGTTTATATTTTTTATCGAGAGGTTTACCCTGACGTAAAGTATCGATAACAGATTCTAAAATGGAAACATCTAAACCACGCTTTATTGCTTTTTTATAGCTTTTCTTGAAAGCTGTAGTGAATTTAACTTGATACATTATTCAGAGTTAAGTGCTGTCATTAAATCGTGCATATTAGTGTAGCCTTTGACATCAGGATCACGGGCTATGCGTTTGGCTTCCAACATTGCATCTATGGTTTCTTTACTATATTCAGGTAATGATACATTAAAAGGCAAACCGTTTCTTAGTACACATTGTCTAAGAAATATATTAACTGCACTAGACATATCAAGACCAAGACTTGAAAAAAGTTCTGACGAAAGTCTTTTTGTATCAGCCTCTATACGAATTTGAGTTGGTATGGTTTTAGCCATAATAACAACCTCCTTTTAAAATATTGTAATACAAAAGGTTTACATTGTCAACCTAAATTTAAGAATATTATTATAAAAAATTCCTATATGCAATAGAAGCAGAAATAAAAGCATCTTGTAGAGATGTTTTTTTATGGGGAAAATAAGGAAGGTATATATGAATATTTATACTAATCTCAAATAAAAAAGTTTATTAAGTTATACCAGTTTAAATATCCCTCAAAAGACTGGATAAAAAATTTTATCTATATCGTTCAAATTTCAATAATTCTAAAAATTTCTTAACTCGCTAAGCTCGAACAGAAGAAATTTTTAACGAATTATTAAAAAATTTTCACATCATAGATGACGAATTTTTTATATGTCTTTGAGGTCTTATTTAAACTGTTATACTAGCAAATTAATTTGAGATTAGTATTAGATTAATTAAGAAGTTTGTAAGAAATTTATAGCTTGTTTTGTAATAAATATATTGTATAGTATGTGCGTGGGGAAACAAGTTAGCTGGAGGTGATATTTTGACAACAAATAATAATGGAGCCGTATTAATAGTTGATGATGATAAGGAAATTTGCAATGCGATATCTCAGCTCCTCGAAATAGAGGGATATACTACAATACAGGCATATGATGGCTTGCAAGCACTTGATAAAATTGAAACTGAAAGTATAATACTTATAATTTTAGATGTAATGATGCCAAATATTGACGGGCTATCAACTCTTATTAAACTGCGAGAGAAAAATAATATTCCCGTTATTATGCTCTCTGCCAAGACGGAGAGTTCTGATAAAGTTCTTGGACTTTCAATGGGTGCTGATGATTATGTAGAAAAACCATATAATCCTCAAGAACTAATTGCAAGGGTTAAAAGTCATTTGCGTAGATATTATAGGCTTGGTAATTTTGAAACTGGACAAAAAGATATAATAAATGGAAATTTGAGACTATCAATAGTTGAAAAGCAGTTATATGTAGATGGTGAGGCTATTAAGCTGACCGCCACAGAATATAAAATAGTTGAATTTTTAATGAATAATTTAGGTGCAGTTTTTTCTGCTGAACAGATTTATGAAAATGTGTGGAATGATATGGCGTTTTCATCAGAAAATACTGTAATGGTTCATATTAGAAGAATTAGGGAAAAAATCGAAATCAGTCCAAGTAATCCAAAATATATAAAGGTGGTGTGGGGAATTGGGTACAAAATGGAAAAATATTAGGTCAAATATAACTACTAAAATAATATTATTTATAATACTCGTATTTTGCAGTTTCAATGTATCGTGGAACACAGTTCATTTAATGGAACAATACGATATAAAGGATATGTCATTTAGCTCTATATTTGCTACAGACTTAGCAAGTGATATTAATACTTCATATACTTTTAGGCGTATTACATATAATTTATCTGACAAATTTACGGATAAAAACTTATGGGCAAAAGATTTAGATATAGTTTATCAAGATAAAATTTATTATTATATTGAAGGATATAATGGGGTAGTTTTAACTAATAATAAAAATCTAAATATAAATGATTATCGCAAATCTAAATTGTTTTTAATAGCAGAAGATAATCCCATTTTGGAGATGAGTTCACGTCATTTTTTAATTGAACATACAGAGGGTATTGATTTGCCTGAATACGCAATTGAATCAGCATTTTATGATAGACCAAATGCACAACTTCAATTTTATAAAGATGGATATAGAGAAGATGAGTTTGATATATACGATTCCCTTGATAATTCAGGTAGAGAGGTTGTAGTTACTGAAATAAAAGCAGATGCAGAGATTAACAAAAATAATACTGAAAAATCAGATGTAGAGCAGACATCAGAGGAAATTTTACATAAAAGTGATTTAGAACAAACATCAGAAAAAATTTCAGATAAAAGTGATGAAGATGTTAAAAATACTGAAGAGGATAAACTTATTGAGGGGGATAAATACCATTCATATGCTCAAATAATTAAGCAACAGGACGAAGATGTAAAAGATGTAAATTCGTCAAATCTTGATAATACTAATACTGAATTATCCAAAAATAAATATCCAGAAGTTCGCATTAAAAAGATGTATTTTAAATTTAAAGATGAGTATGCAGAGCAGATGGTTGCTGATTTTTATACAAATAAAGAGTTTATTTTATCTCAATTATTTAAAATAGCGTTATATTCTATTATCGCATTACTTCAAGTGATACTTCTTACTATGAGTGCAGGACATCGCAAGTGCAAAGACGGAATTACACTTATAAAATTCGATAAAATATATTTTGAAATATATTTTATAGTAGCTATAACACTTGCGTCTACAATTGCTATAAGTTTTGTTGAAATAATGAATAGATTTTCCAGAGCAAGGACGACAATAGCTAATATAGAGGTGATTATAACTCTAGGTATGGTTGCACCTGTTTGTATAATTTCATATATGTTTTATATGAGTTTTGTTCGTAGAATTAAGGCGAATGCGTTACTTAAAACTTCAATATTCGGAATTATATTTTTGAAAATCAAGCATTTTTTTAGAATTATTTGGAAACTTATAAATAGAGAGGATATGCCAAAGACCAAAACTTTATTTGTTCTTGATATAGCATATGTGGCATTATCTGCTATACCAACTCTTATGATGTTTTATGTAATGTTTAAATTTAGAGAGTATGGAATTGCATTTATAATATTGATATTAGAGGCAAGTATAGTTTTTGTATTTATTAAATTGACATCAATAGTGCATAATAGCATTGATAGTACAGTGGATGAACGACTTGAAAATATGTTGAAAAGTGAAAAGACTAAGACGGAGCTTATAACAGGGGTGTCGCATGATTTAAAAACTCCTATTACATCGATTGTAGCCTATATTGACCTTCTTAAAAAAGAGGATTTAAGTGGAAAACCAAAAGAATATATTGATATTTTGGATAGTAAGGCGAGAAATTTATCGGAGATGGTTAAGGATTTATTTGATATTGCTAAGACTGCCAGTGGTGAAATAAGTATAGAACGAGAAAATATTGATATAAATAAACTCCTAAGACAGACACTTGCAGATATGCAGGATAAAATTGCAGTATCGGAGTTTATTATAAAGGAAAATTACTCAGATGACGAACTTATAATTAATTCTGATGGAAAAAAACTCTATCGTGTAATGCAAAATTTAATTGATAATGCACTTAAATATTCATTGAAGGGAAGTAGAATATATATACAAACACAGAGAGTAGAAACAAATGATATTTGTATAAAAATAACTAATACCGCATCTTATGAAATGAATTTTGATACTGATGATATTAAAAAGAGATTCTCAAGAGCTGATAAATCTCGGAGCGAAGAGGGAAGTGGATTAGGGCTTGCAATAGCCAGCACATATATAAGTGCATTAGGTGGTAGTTTTGACATAGAGGTAGATGGCGACCAATTTAAGGCGATAGTGGAGCTTAAATCAAATTAGATGTATACATAAATTTTATAGCACTCTTAAATATAAATCTCTATTAAGGTATAAATCTTTAAATATCGAACAATTAACATAATAAGACTAAGCTTGGTGATAAAAGAGTGTAATCGATTCGTAAAATCGTTGATTTTATTCATCGGTTACACTCTTATTTTAGATAGGCTCTTTTAAAAGCATATGAAAACAAATTTTATAACAATTTGAAATTTATAATGATTTTAAGGTTTACTCTATTATTTTATTTATAAAACAATTTGTTACGATTATAAATTTTTATTTAAGATTTTTATTAGTTTTGTCAATTGGTTTAATAGAATAGTCTTTTGTTCTTTTAGATACTTTTACTTCAATGATTTTTGTCGCAATATATTTGCCATCTAGTGCATAACTATCAGCTTTTATTTTTATAGTTTGACCTTGGTATGGAAGAAAATTTATTCCTATTGTATAAGGAGAACCAACAGTTTCGCCAATGTATTTATCATTAATATAATATGCAACTTTGTTAGTTTTAAGGCTATGGTTGCCTACATATGTGCTTATAAAATGATATCGTGGTTTTATTTCAATTTTATTAAAAGAGGACAAATCCTTATATATTACTGGGCTTTTATCGCCTATATTTGATAGGAAAAATTTATCAGCGGTAGCTTTTTTATATGCTTTTAAAACTAGCGAATTTGTACTCAGTATACATTGTCGAGCGGCTCCAAAAGTTTCTGAATTATCCCAGTAAAATACAGCTTTTATGCCAGGAAATCTCCTTGCAATTTCGTCATAAAATTCTTTTAAATCCTTTGCTGCAACAGTTGATACATCTGTTGTTTTAAATTCAACATTTTGTATAGGTGCACCTTCTGATAGATATATTGGTTTTCTGTCAGAATAAGCGTTGTAGATTATAGATAGCCTATCAGTAAATTTTGTTTTATGTTTACTTTCACCATTTTCTAGATATGGTGGGTATGAACTAACTCCAATCCAGTCAACATATTTATCTCCTGGATACCATTCAGCGGCATCTCCGAATCCATTATGACCCCAGTCATTTGGCGACCAACACATTGCAACATTTGGTGCTTCTTTATGCATTATATCTGCTACTAATCTAAATTTTTCAATATAAAGTTTTTTGTCTTTTCCCCAAGGATTTCCAGGGTCGTTCATTTCGTTGGCAAATCTGAGAAAAATTGGTATATCAGTTTCCTTTATTTGTTTTGCAAATTTATGCAAATATTCATTGTTTTGAACTTTATCAAGACCATTATTAGGTTCAAGGGCGATTTGCATACCACAATTTCTTTCTTTAGCTTTTTTATAATGAGATGCATAATGGTTAAATTCCATGCCATAATGTATATAAACCATATACATTGCGTGTTTTTTACCCATTAATTTTGGCACTCCATCAAAATAAAATGGGCTTCCTGTCCATGCGTTATGAACTTTTTTATCACCCTCTGCAAACATTCCCAAATAGCACCCTATCTTTGGTTCGAATTTTGCTCCATGATAATTTTGTGTTTCATTTTGTGTGGGTCTTTGTTTTATATATATTCTCATGTCAATGGGGTTGTCATCAGCAAAGGCTGGCATGGCTATGTTTATTGTAAATATTAATAATAAAATGCTAGTTGTAATTTTCTTTTTCATAGATTTTCACCTCGTATAATGTTTTTATAAGATGTATAGATAATTGCATATAAATGATAACTTATCTGATAATAATTTACCCAATAATAATGTACTTTAATATAATAATTTTGTAATCACAAAATTATTATATAGGCAATACATATTTGCAATTACTGGCAAAATCTATATAATGTTAAATAGTATTTAATTGTATTATGTATTTATACTAATTTCAAATTTATAATATAAGAGTGTCAAATATAAGAGTATTAAGCATAAGAGTGTTAAACGATGAGTAAAATCGAAGATTTTATGAATTTGAACAATTAGCTTAGTTTATCCAGTACTTGGAGGGATATCTAATACTAATCTCAAATAAGAATGTTAATTGAGTTATACCAGTTTAAATATCCCTCAAATGACTGGATAAAAAATTCTATCTATTTTGTTCAAATTTTTATAATTCTAAAAATTTCTAAACTCGCTACGCTCGAACAGAAGAAATTTTTAACGAATTATTAAAAATTTTTCACATCATAGATGACGAATTTGTTATATGTCTTTTGAGTTCTTATTAAAACTGATATACTAGCAAATTAATTTGAGAATAGTATAAACTGTTATACTTCAATAGACATTCTTATTTGGAAATAGTATTAAAAAATGAATAATGCAAATCTAAGAGTTATATTAGGGGAAAATTATAATGTTTGTAGATCAGGCTAAAATAGAGTTGATAGCAGGAAAAGGTGGAGATGGTGCTGTAAATTTCCGCAGGGAGAAATACGTTCCTGATGGTGGCCCAGATGGTGGCGATGGAGGACGTGGTGGAAATGTTGTAGCAGTTGCAGATAGTGGACTTAGAACACTGATGGATTTTCGATATAAAAAGAGATATGTTGCTCCAAGTGGTGAAAACGGCTCTAAAAGACGGCGTTCTGGCAAAGATGGTGAGGACCTTGAAATATTACTTCCCGTTGGAACTCTCATTAGAGAAGCGAAAACAGGCGGTATAATCGCCGATATGACAGAAAATGGTCAGAGGGTCATCATTGCTAGAGGAGGAAAGGGCGGTAGAGGAAATTGGCATTTTAAAACTGCGACTCGTCAGGCTCCTACATTTTCTGAGCAGGGAAGAAGTGGTGTTGAAAGGGAAGTTATACTAGAACTTAAAATGATAGCAGATGTTGGGCTTATCGGTTACCCAAATGTGGGTAAATCAACTATCTTATCTCAAGTTACAAGAGCTAATCCCAAGATTGCCAACTATCATTTTACTACTTTAACGCCTAATTTAGGAGTTGCCAATCCAGCAGGGGCAAATAGTTTTGTAATTGCAGATATTCCAGGGTTAATTGAAGGTGCATATGAGGGAGTCGGTTTAGGACACGATTTTTTAAGGCATATTGAAAGAACGGGAATGTTTATTCACGTAGTCGATATATCTGGATTAGAGGGTAGAGATCCCATAGAAGATGTTGAAAAGATTAATAATGAATTATTTAGATATAGTGATAAATTATCATCAAGATTGCAGGTTATAGCTGCCAATAAGATGGATTTATTGGGTCAAAATGCTGATATATCAGAGTTTACTGATAAAATGAATAAAAAGGGATACAGGGTATTTCCAATTTCTGCGGCGACATCAGAGGGGCTTAATGAGTTGATGCTTTATGTTGCACAAATGCTTGATGAAATTGATATAGAGCCTCTTTATACCGAAGATGAGATATTTGTAGAACCAGAGCCATCACCTCTTGAGTGGAATTATGAAAAAATAAGTTATGAAGATGAAGATATTTATATAGTATCTGGAGAGATTGCTGAGCGTATAGTTTTTTCTACAAATATTGAAAATGATGAGTCTTTTAGATATTTTCAAAAGTATTTAGCGGATAATGGTGTTTTTGATAAATTAAAACAAATGGGCATCAAAGATGGTGATATAGTTCAAGTAGCTGATATTGAATTTGAGTATTATGATTAAGGGAGTGTAAAATGAAATGTGATGGTGGCTGTAGAATTGGCGTTATGGGTGGAACATTTGATCCTATTCATTATGGTCATCTTGTTTTGGGAGAACAGGTTCGTACGCAATTTAATTTAGATATAGTTTATTTTGTTCCAGTTGGAGATCCTGCACATAAAAAGGAAAGAAAATTAGCAGATAAATTATCTCGATATGAAATGGTTGCAATGGCTACGATGACTAATCCTTATTTTAGAGTATCACGTATTGAGATAGATAATAATGATGTGTCGTATACGGTTGATACGATAAAGACATTTCGCAAAAATATAGCTGATGCAGATAGTCTTTATTTTATTACGGGTGCTGATGCAATTATCGAAATAGAGACATGGAAGTCATTTGAGGAGCTTTTAGGACTTTGTAAATTTATAGGGGCAACTCGTCCAACTGTTGGAGATTCGCATTTATTTCAAAAAACCGAAGAAATAGTTAGAAAATACAATGCTGATATAATGCTTACCACCGTTCCCGCATTGGCGATTTCATCTACTGATATTAGAAATAGGGTAAGTAGGAATGAAAGTATAAGATACTTACTTCCAGAATCTGTAGAATCTTATATCCATAAAAAGGGGTTATATTTAGATGAATAAGCAAGATTATATTGATTATGATAAATTAATTTTAGATATAAAATCAGATATGACTAAACTTCTGCCAGAAAAATTGGTAAAGCATAGTTTAGGAGTATGCGATATGGCAAGTAAAATGGCAATTAATTTTGGAGTTGATATAAATAAGGCTAAGATTGCAGCCCTTTTACATGATTATGCTAAACCGTTTTCATCTAATCAGCTTCTTGATGAAGCGAAAAAAAGAAATATAAAAATAGACGATATATCATATATTTCGCCATTTTTATTACATGGACCAGTTGCAGCGGATATGGCAAGGCAAATTTATAAAATAAAAGATGTTGATATATTAAATGCAATATATTATCATACATATGGATGTACTGAAATGTCTACTCTTGAAAAGATAATTTACGTTGCCGATGCGATTGAGATGGGTCGAAATTATCCCAAGGTAGATGAAATTAGAAAAATTGCATTAAAAAACTTAGATGATGGAGTTATAGAGGTATTAAAGCATACAATTAATCATGTATTGTCTAAAAATCAGCTTTTACATTACAATACAATAGAACTTTGGAATGAACTTATAAATTTTCGTATAAATAAAGGTTAGGTGATTATTTGAACTCAAAAGAGTGTGTGGATATTATAGTAAATGCAATTGATGATAAAAAGGGCATGGATATTCAGGTTTTTGATGTTGGTGATAATACTACTATTGCGGATTATTTTGTAATTGCAACTGGTGGTTCAACAACTCATATTCACGCTTTGGCAGATAGCGTTCGTGAAAATATGCATAAAACGGATTATCATATACGCCATGTGGAAGGTGATAAATCTAGTGGTTGGGTGCTTTTGGATTATGGCGATTTGGTGGTTCATCTTATGTCCAAGGATCAAAGAGAATTTTATGATTTAGAGCGTTTGTGGAATAAAAAGGATTTTTAATATTAAAATTTGGAAATTTATGTAATTAGCGTTTAATAATTTTACGCTAAAGGAGGAGTTATGCAGTATAATTTTTCAGAAATAGAAGCTAAATGGCAAAAAAAATGGGACGAAACTAAGACTTTTAAAGTAGAGGTGGATCATACCAAGCCTAAGTATTATTGTCTTGAGATGTTTCCTTATCCATCTGGAAAACTACATATGGGTCATGTTAGAAATTACTCAATAGGTGATGTTATAGCACGTTTTAAATCCATGGATGGATTTAATGTATTGCATCCAATCGGCTGGGATTCATTTGGTCTACCAGCAGAAAATGCGGCGATAGCGCATCAGGTACATCCTGACCCTTGGACTACTGAGAATATTGCTGAAATGAAAAGACAACTTAAAAGACTTGGTCTCAGTTATGATTGGGATAGGGAAGTTGCAACTTGCAAAGAAGATTATTATAAATGGACACAGTGGTTGTTTTTACAGTTTTTTAAAGAAGGGCTTGCCTATAAAAAACAATCACCCGTTAATTGGTGTCCTAGTTGTGAAACGGTGCTTGCAAATGAACAGGTTGTAGATGGTGCTTGTGAGCGTTGTGATAGCAAGGTTACAAAGAAAAATTTAAGTCAGTGGTATTTAAAGATTACTGACTATGCTGATAGACTTCTTGCTGATATAGAAAAATTAGATGGTTGGCCAGAAAAGGTTAAAACTATGCAGAAAAACTGGATTGGCAAGAGTTTTGGTGCTAAGCTATACTTTGATGTTGAGGGTAGTGATGAAAAGATAGAGATATTTACAACTAGAGCTGATACGTTGTTTGGAGCTACTTTTATGGCTCTTTCAGCTGATCATCCTCAGGTGGAGATTCTTACTGCTGGAACAGAATATGAAAAGGCGGTTGCGGACTTTAAAGCTGAAATCGAATCTGTTTCAGAAATTGATAGAATGAGTACGGATGCTGAAAAGAAAGGTCTTTTTATAGGCAAGTATGCTATTAATCCGATAAATGAAAAGAAAGTTCCTATTTATCTTGCTAATTACGTTATGATGGATTATGGAACAGGTGCTATTATGGCTGTTCCAGCACATGATGAACGGGATTATGCATTTGCTAAAAAATACGATATTGATATAATACCTGTGATTTATCCAAAGGATTTTGACAAATCTAAGGGCGAACTTGAACTTCCATATGTCGATGGAGGAATAATGTCAAAATCTGGAAAATTTAATGGCATGGATAATATAAAAGCTCAGGGCGAGATTATACAGTGGATGGAAGAAAATAAAATAGGTAGTAAAACTGTAAACTTTAGACTGAGGGATTGGCTTATATCTCGCCAGAGGTATTGGGGTACTCCGATTCCGATTATACACTGTGAGGACTGCGGTGCGGTGGCGGTTTCTGAGGATGATTTGCCAGTGCTTTTGCCGACAGATGTTAAGTTTACTGGAGAGGGTGAGTCGCCGCTGACTACAAGCGAGAGTTTTAAAATGGCTTCATGTCCTAAATGTGGAAAGATGGGTATGAGAGAGGTTGATACAATGGATACATTTGTGGATTCATCTTGGTATTTTCTTCGATATACAGATCCTAAAAATGCTCAGTCTGTGTTTGATTTAGACAAGTCTAAATACTGGATGGCTGTTGATCAGTATATAGGTGGTGTTGAACACGCTATACTACATCTTTTGTATGCAAGATTTTATACTAAATTTATGTATGATAAAGGAATTTCTCCAGTTGAAGAACCATTTGACAATCTTTTAACACAAGGCATGGTTCTTAAAGACGGTGCTAAAATGTCCAAATCAAAGGGCAATGTTGTAAGTCCTGATGATATTATAAAAAAATATGGTGCTGATACTGCCAGACTATTTATCTTATTTGCAGCTCCGCCTGAGCGGGATTTAGAATGGTCAGATGAAGGTGTTGAAGGTTCGTTTAGATTTATAAATAGAGTTTGGAGACTTGTAGACGAGCTTAATAGATGGCTTGTAAGTTCTCCAGATGTAAATGAGGTCATAAAAATCAATAATGATGAAGATAAGCATTTGTATTATATGATAAATAAAACTCTTAAAAAAGTCCATGAAGATATAAGCACTAGATTTCATTTTAACACTGCAATTGCAGCGATTATGGAACTTGTAAACGATGCGTATAAATATAAGGAAAATCCAAATGGAATGAATCGTGGTTTAGTTACCATATTAAATAATGTTCTTCTTATAATGCTTGCACCTTTTGCACCACATATGACAGAAGAACTTTGGACAAAGTGTGGAAATCATGATTCGGTGCATAAACAACCGTATCCAGAGTGGGATGATGCAGCCGTTGTATTAGATGAATTGGAGATAGTAATTCAAATAAATGGCAAGATACGAGGTAAAATAAAAGTTCCTCGAGGACTTTCTAGGGATGAATTAAGCTCACTTGCAATGGCTGAAGATAGTATTCAAAAGTATATAGAAGACAAAGATATTATAAAAATTATTGCAGTACCAGATAAATTAGTAAATTTGGTTATTAAATAGCTTGCAAGTTAAATTAAACTCATGTATAATAATAAGGTATTCTGAGTTCTCTCTGTTTTATGGTTTTTCCATAATCAGAATGTAGACAGGATGCTAAATATGAATCCTGTCGTTTAATATAAAACGGAGGGAGGGGAACAAATGGCGGGTATAAAAGTAGGACAAAATGAAACAATAGATAGTGCACTTAGACGTTTCAAAAAAGAAACTGCGAAAGCGGGCGTTTTAGCTGAAGTGAAAAAACGTAAGCATTATGAAAAGCCTAGCGTAAAAAGAAAGAAAAAGTCAGAAGCTGCAGCTAGAAAAAAAAGAAAAAAATAAATATTTAAAATTTAAACCCGTTGTTAAATGCAGCGGGTTTTTAAGTAGACTAAATCTTCGAGCTTTGATAAACTAGGTTAGGGAGGTGTTTGTTTGTCAGAATTTAAGCAAATACGTATAGATATTGAAAATGCACAAATATGGCAGGCGATATTTGGAAATTTGGATATGCGTGCCAAGACAATTGAAAAAGCATTTGATGTTAGACTTCGTTCAGATGAGGGATGTTTAATCATTTCCGGAAAAGAAGAAGATGCCACCATGACAGAAGATGTGATAAATGAGATTATACATATAACTGAGCGTGGTGAAAGTATAGATGAGCAAAAATTGTTGTATATGATTGGTGCCATAAAAGAGGGTCTTACAGATGAAATAGACAGTTTAAAAGATACGGTTATTGCGGTTTCATCACGTGGGAAATTTATTCGTCCAAAGACATTGGGACAGAAAAAATATTCTGAGGCAATTCAAAACCACGATGTTACATTTGGAATCGGTCCTGCGGGTACGGGCAAGACTTATCTGGCTGTTGCTATGGCGGTTAGAGCATTTAAAAAGGAAGAGGTTAATAGAATTATTATAACTCGTCCTGCCGTTGAAGCTGGCGAAAGTTTGGGTTTTTTGCCAGGAGATTTGCAAATGAAAATTGATCCTTATTTAAGACCATTATACGATGCACTTTATGATATACTGGGAGCTGAGACGTATTTGAAATATAAGGAGCGTGGGCTAATTGAAGTTGCTCCACTGGCGTATATGCGTGGTAGAACGCTCGATGATTCATTTATAATACTTGATGAGGCACAAAATACTACTAAAGAACAGATGAAAATGTTTCTTACTCGTTTTGGATTTGGTTCAAAGGTAGTCGTAAATGGAGATGCAACTCAAGTTGATCTACCTCATGGAAAACAATCAGGATTATCTCATGCCATAAAGGTTTTGGAAGAAGTGGATGAGATTGCAAAGGTTTATTTAACGCATAGAGATGTTGTAAGACATAAACTCGTTAAAAAAATTATTAAGTATTATGACAAGCATGAGAAAAGACAGGAATATAAGAAAAATAGGGGAAGATAGTGTATATATTTTCAATAAAAATGAGTTTCTTATGAGATTATATTTTATTGAAAAGGTATAATGTGCAAAAAGTTTGATATTAATATGAATAAAAATGAATTTATGAATAAATATAAATTAATGCATATAAATATAAATATAAATAAATGAAGTATACTGAATGGAATATGTAATGAATAAAAAAGAAATATTAGAAATGAATAAATTTGATAATATGGAACAGGTTATCTTATATGTAGAGCTTTCAAATGAACAGAGTATTAAGATAGATGAACAAATATATGACTTGATGAAAAAGTCAATTCAGACATCACTCTCATATGAGGATTGTTCAGGTATTTATGAGGTAGATATAACTCTTGTGGGAGATGATAGAATACAAGAACTCAACGCTCAGTATCGACAAAAGAATAGTGTTACTGATGTTCTTAGCTTTCCTCAGTGGGAACAAATCCCTAAAATATCTAATGATTATCCCACTCATATTGGAGATATAGTAATCAATGTTGCTAGAGCTGTTGAGCAGGCTGAAAATTATGGGCATTCTTTAAAGCGTGAATTGATATTTTTAACGGTGCATAGTGCATTTCACTTACTTGGATATGACCATGAAACGGAAAATGACAGAAAGGATATGAGGGAGAGAGAAAATGCGGTTTTGGAGTATTTAGATGTAACAAGGGATTAATTTTGTAAAGTATTATATTAATAAAGCGCATATCGCATTGCATATTTATACAATTATTGTGATGAGGGAGATAATATGACTGGAAAGTATAAAAATAAATTAAAATATCAGAGTAGATTTAAAATATTATGTTTGTTATTAATTGGCGTTTTGATTTTATCGTCCTGTTCTAAAAATGTAGAATCTAATCCAGTGGAGAATTCAACTGCTGAATCTACTGATGTAGTTGTTATTGATGAACAACAAAATCAAAATGCAGATAATTCGTCTAATAAGCAAGAAGTTAGCAATGTATCCGAACAAAATACAAAGAAAGCTCCGCTTACGGGGCTTCCATTAAAGGATAATATGCCAATACCAAGACCTGTTGTCGTAATGCTCGACAATCACTATGGAGCTAGACCACAGTCTGGGATTTCTAAAGCCGATCACGTTTATGAGATATTGGCTGAGGGAAGGATAACTAGATATATGGCTGTTTTTCATTCTGATATTCCTGAAAAAGTAGGTCCTATTCGTAGTGCTAGACCTTATTTTATTGATAAGGCATTAGAATATAAGCCTTATTATGTCCATGTTGGTGGTTCAATGCAGGCTTTAACTGATATTATAAATTTAAAAATGGGCGATATTGATGGGCTTTCAAGTGGTGGAAAGGTTTTTTGGAGAGAGAGTCATAAAAAGATTCCTCATAATATGTATTCTAATATTGAGGTTATTCAAGGTGAGGGCAATAGACGAGGGCATATAAAAGAAGTAGAGATTGAATCTTGGAATTTTAAAAATGATAAATATATTGATAACAAAGAAAATAAAGAGAGTAAAGTAAAAAAGAATGATAAAGGACATAGTCCGTATTATATTGATGAAGAAAGCGAATTTGTCAAGACTGATGACATGAAGATTAACAATATTTTTTCATCTACTACTGATAAGCTATTACCAGCAAAGGGGCTTATGATATTTTATAAGAATAAGAGTGAGAGAGATAAATTGGGCTATTTTATAACATATCAGTATAATTTTGATAAGGGTGTATATGATAGATTTGTAAATGGCATGAGGCAGTTTGATGAAATTGATCAGCGGGCAAATACAAAGGATGAAGATATATCTGATAAAGGAATTTTTGCTAAAAATATTATTGTGCAAATTGCTAATCACAAAGTGATTGATAAAGAGGGGCGTAGAAAGGTTGATTTGGTAGGTTCTGGAACGGGTTATTATCTGGTTGATGGAATGGTTGGTGAGATAACATGGGAGAAAAAATCTCGTAAGGCACGCACAATATATAAATATAAAAATGGTAAGGAAGTTGAATTTGAAGCGGGAAATATTTGGTTTCAAATTATAGAAAATGCTGATAAAACATATATTATAAATAGGTAAACTCGATATGCTAGGATAGATTTTCTTAATGAAATTTTATGAATTATAAAAATTTGAACGATATAGATAGAATTTTTTATTCAGTCATTTGAGGTATATTTAAACTGGTATAACTCAATAAATATTCTTATTTGAGATTATTATTAAATCGTAGCTAGATTGTAGCGATAAGAGGAATTTATGTATAATATGGAGCAAAATTTAATAAAAATTGCATATGATGCTATGGAAAATGCTTATGCACCTTATTCTAAGTACAAGGTGGGGGCGGCACTACTGGCTAAAAATGGAGAAATTTACACTGGATGTAATATTGAATGTGCATCTTATGGAGCAACTAATTGTGCTGAGAGGACTGCTTTATTTAAGGCGGTATCTGAGGGAGTGAGAGAATTTACTGCCATTGCTATTGTTTCATCAAGCAGGGATTTGACCCCACCATGTGGAATATGCAGACAGGTTTTGTATGAATTTGCTCCAGATTTGGAGATTATATTAGTGGATAAGTCTAAGCCAGATAAGATAGTTAGTTATGTATTAAAGGATTTATTGCCAATACAGTTTAGCAGTGATGATATAAAATGATAAGGGTATAAACCCATGTAGAAATATCATAATCTCAAATGAGAATATCTATAATTGCAAGTTTAATTTAGGGGTAGTGTTTATTTATTATTAGGTAATATTTGTTTAATTTAGGGCAGTATTTATTATTTATGTTAAATGATTTAAAATAAAGGAGTGATTATGCAAAAATATAAATCTGGATTCGTAAGTATTGTAGGTAGACCAAATGTAGGTAAATCAACTCTTATGAATCAAATATTAGGTGAGAAAATAGCTATTACATCGCCAAAGCCACAGACGACTAGAAATAAGATTAAGGGCGTATATACAACTGAGGACACGCAGATTATTTTTCTTGACACTCCTGGTATTCATAAGCCTAAAAATAAACTTGGAAGTAAAATGGTTCAGTCTGCTCTTACGACTTTACATGAGGTTGATGTAGTATTATTTTTAGTTGATAATTCCCTTTCTATTGGAGCGGGCGATGAATATATAATTGAGCAGTTAAAAAAAGTTAAAACATCTGTGTATTTGGTTATAAATAAGGTGGATTTACTCACTCCTGATTTGCTAAAACAGGTTGTATCAATGTACCAGAAATACGATTTATTTAAGGATATTATAGCCATTTCAGCTCTTGAAAATAAAAACGTCGATTTTTTATTAGATGAACTGTCAAAAAATATGCAAACAGGACCTATGTATTATCCTAAAGATATGGTGTCAGATCAGCCCGAAAAAGCAATAGTGGCTGAGCTTGTAAGAGAAAAAATACTAATATATCTAAATGATGAAATTCCACATGGCGTTGCGGTTATGGTGGAAAATATGAAAAAGCGTTCTGGAAAAGATATGGTGGATATAGAGGTTAATATATATTGTGAAAGACAGACGCATAAAGCGATTATAATTGGTAAGGGCGGAAGAAAATTAAAAGGCATTGGAAAAAGTGCCAGAGAGGATATAGAAAAATTATTGGGTTCAAAGGTTTATTTACAACTTTGGGTAAAAGTTAAAAATAAATGGCGAGATAATGAAAGAATGATAAAAAATTTTGGACTTAATGATACAGAATAGATTATTTTAAAATATTGTTCAATTAAAAAAAGAATGGTATAAGAAATTATCAACATAATATAATTATATTGATAAAAAAGAATGATACTAAAGGGGGTGGATTATGAGCATAGTTTATGATATGGAATTTGACGAAATATTAGAGCAATTGATTAAATTAATAGAACTACGCTCTGATGATAAGCTCAAGATGTTTCTTGACGATATTCACGCCCGTGATATTTCAGAAATGCTTTTAGAACTTGATGATGATGAACAGGATTATATATTTGGACTCCTAGATTATGAAAAGGCATCTGAAGTTTTAGAAGAAATTGACCCTGAAACTTTTTATCAATTGGTAATGGCTCTTAGCGAGGATAAAAAGATAGTTATTTTAGATGCTATGGGATCTGATGATATTGTTGATATGCTAAGAGAATTGCCAGAAGATATGCAACGTGAGATTATATCTTCGCTTGATATAGAGGGTGCAAAGGATATACAGGAACTCCTTGTATATGACGAAGACACTGCAGGTGGTATTATGACAAAGGATTTTGTCGTAATATCTGAAAATATGTCTATTTATCAAGCTTTTGACAATCTTAGAGAAACTGCTCCTAGTGCTGAAACGATATATTATGTATTTGTTAGTGATGAAGATGGTCATTTAACGGGTGTGCTTTCATTAAGAGAATTAATTGTTGCTAAACCTAATCAACGAGTTCATGAAATAATGAGCGAAAATGTTATTTCAGTTAATATTACAGATGATCAGGAAGAGGTTGCAAGAGTAGTATCAAAATATGACCTTTTGGCAGTTCCGGTTGTAGATGATTCTGGTATTATGATGGGGATTGTAACAGTAGATGATATTCTCGATGTAATTGAAGAAGAGGCAACTGAGGATATTTTAAAAATTGCGGGTTCATCTGAACTCGAAGATATAGAAGAAGAAAAAACGTTAAAGAGAATTTATTTTTCTGTACGCTCACGTCTTCCATGGCTTATAATCACTATATTTGGTGGGTTTTTAAGTGCATCTGTTGTCAAACATTTTCAAGGAGTAATAAATAGTGATGCGACTTTGGCGTTATTTATGACCATGCTTGCGGGAATGGGTGGAAATGTTGGAACTCAATCTTCCACTCTTACAGTGCGTTCTATTGCAATGGGTTATGAGGAGGGTTTAGACGCTTTAAAAACAGTATTTGAGGAGATGACAATAGGTCTTTTTGTCGGATTTATATGTGCTTTTATGGCGGGTATGGTCGCCATTATAGTAGGTGGTAATCCAGTTATTGGAATTATCGTAGGTGTAGCAATGTGGGCAAATATGTTTACCGCAGCTACTATTGGAACTATAGTTCCTCTTAGTTTTAAAAAAATGGGCTTTGATCCAGCAGTTGCATCCGCACCCTTTATAACGACTGTTGTGGATATTACAGGACTGACGATATATTTTACACTTTCGACAATATTGATGCAAAAGATGCTTTAAAGAGAATGATGTAATTTAATTGTTAAGTTATTAACAAAATATTTGTTAAATATATGTATAATATATTTGTTATAATAATTTTACATATAGTAAAGGCATTATAACAATATATAAAATATACAAAACATATAAAAGGCTATGATAATATGATTTTTTCATCTAATGCGTTAGTATTAAAAAGGACTAATTTTTCTGATAATGATGTTCTTCTAACTTTATTTACCAGTAGAATAGGCAAGGTTATTGTTGTTGCAAATGGTGCAAGGCATCCTAAAAATAGACTTGCCTCAGCTGCTAATCCATTTATTTATGGAAAGTTTTTTTTTATGACAGGTAGTGGACTATCTAAATTAAATGGTGTAGATATTGAAAAATCATATTATGGCATAAGGGAAGATATCGTAAAATTAGCATATGGAACTTGGTTTTTGGAACTTGCTGATATGGTAATAGTTGAAGGTGAGCCAAATATTGAATTATTTGAGGGCTTGAAGTACTGTTTAGCACGCTTGGAAAAAATCAATATAGAAGATAATAAAAATAATATAGATAATAAATCGAAAAATGCTAAAAAAATTGATATACTAAAGATGGCATATGAATGGAAATTAATTGACAAGGTGGGTTTAAGACCTCTATTAAATGAATGTGCTAAATGCGGTTCTAAGATTGATAATACTGGATATTTTTCTTGTGAAGAGGGTGGTGCAATTTGTGAGAGTTGTGCTAAGCAAATGTTAAAATATGCACAGATGAATAAATATAAAATTAGTATATATAAAATGGGTTCTACAATTCCTAAAATACTTGATTTTATATTTTCTAATTCAGTTGATAATATCATTAAAACGGATTTTCATAATGCTTATATCAATAAACTTGATGGACTTATATGTGAGTATTTGAAAATTCATTTAGGTGTAAATTGTTTTAAAAGTAGAGAGTTTTTAAAGGCAATTAATTGTTAAATTTAATAAAATATCTGGAGAGGAGAAGTGTTATGGATCAATTATTGAAAAAAATTGATGAAGTGAGAAATAGAACAGGTGTTGACTATGTTGAAGCAAAGGTTGCACTTGATAATTGCGGTGGAGATGTATTAGAAGCTATTATTTATATTGAACAAAAACGTCAAAGTGCTAGTAAGCGACATAAAATTAAATCTAAAGCATCAGATGCATCTATGGATATTATCTATAAATTAAAAGAGCTTATTAAAAAAGGTAATGTCGTTAGAATTATAATTAAAAAAGATGATAGAGTAATTATGAATATTCCAGTTGTTGCAGGAATTGTTGGAGTTATTGCATTCACTGGACCGACGATTATAAGCGTGTTAACTTCAATTGCAATGGGATGCAGAGTTTATGTTGTAAAAAAAGATAATACTATGTTTGAAATAAGAGAAATATTAGAGGATACTGCGAAAACCGTTTCTACAACTATTTCCAACAAGATGTCAAAAAATGATGGGGATAGTGATGAAGATTTAGATGAAGATGAAATTGAAGAATTTGAAGAATGGTTATTTAGCGAAGAGGACAATGAATTATTAGATAGAGAATCTATTGTAAATGCTAAAAAACATGATGAGTAATATATAATATATTTAATTTTAATTTGATAATAGTATAAAAGTATAATTATGTTGTATGAAAATTAAGAGAGGTTAAAATGAGTCAGACATCAAATAAGGTTAATACTGAAGTTACTATGGAACAAATTGTTTCAATGGCAAAGAATAGAGGTTTTATATTTCAAGGTTCAGAAATCTATGGGGGACTTGCAAATACTTGGGATTATGGGCCTTTAGGAGTAGAGCTAAAAAGGAATGTAAAACAGGCATGGTGGAACAAATTCGTTCAGAGTTCACCATATAATGTTGGGGTTGATTCAGCTATATTAATGAATCCTGAAACTTGGGTTGCTTCTGGTCATGTGGGAGGCTTTTCAGATCCGCTTATAGATTGTAAAAAATGCAAATCCAGATTTAGGGCAGATCAGTTAATCGAAACATATATGAGTAGAAGGGATGAACTTGATGATAATATTGCAATAGATAGTTGGTCATCTGAGCAGATGATGGATTATATAAATGAAAAGGAGATAAAATGTCCTGATTGTGGTGGATTTGATTTTACATCAATTCGTCAGTTTAATCTTATGTTCAAGACATTTCAAGGTGTAACAGAAGATAGTGCCTCTGAAATTTATCTTCGCCCAGAGACTGCACAGGGTATTTTTGTAAATTTTAAAAGCATACAACGTTCATCAAGAAAGAAATTGCCATTTGGGATTGGTCAGATTGGAAAATCCTTTAGAAATGAGATAACTCCCGGTAACTTTACTTTTAGAACTAGGGAATTTGAACAGATGGAATTAGAATTTTTCTGTTCGCCTGATGAGGATATAAAGTGGTATAATTACTGGAAAGAATTTTGTATGAACTGGCTTTTAAATCTCGGTATGGACGAAGAAAATGTAAGATTTAGAGACCATAGCGAAGAAGAACTCTCTCATTATTCTAATGCTACTACTGATATTGAGTACAAATTCCCATTTGGGTGGGGAGAACTTTGGGGAATTGCTGATAGAACTGATTTTGACTTAAAGGCACATCATGAACATTCTGGCAAGGATTTAATGTATATAGACCCAGTTACAAATGAGAAATTTATTCCATATTGTATTGAGCCATCGCTTGGTGCAGATAGGGTAACTCTGGCTTTTTTAATTGATGCGTATCGGGAAGAAACTCTTGAAGATGGTACGACTAGAAATGTTATGAAATTACATCCTACGCTTGCACCATTTAAAGCTGCAGTATTTCCTCTTTCAAAGAAACTTGATGAAGGTGCTATGAAGGTGTTTGAAATTCTAGCTCCTAAATTTAATGTAGAATATGATAATGCGGGTTCAATCGGTAAGAGATATCGTCGACATGATGAAATCGGAACTCCTTTTTGTATAACATATGATTTTGATTCTGAAACGGATAATTCTGTTACTATAAGAGATAGAGATACTATGAAGCAAGAGAGAATTTTAATAGATAATCTAATAGAATATATTCAAAATAGACTTGGGTGATGAATCGTGAGTGCAAAATTAGTAGTTGTAATAAAAAAATTTCATTAAAAATTTAAGTGATATAAATGCACATATAATAAAACGAAATAAAAAACAATTAGAAATCAGTTGCTAGTATGCAGCTGATTTTTTGTATTTTTAATAATACTAATCTCAAATAAGAATTTTTGTTGAATTATTAAAAAATTTTCACATCATAGATGACGAAAGTTATATGTCTTTTGAAGTCTTATTTAAACTGATATACTAGCAAATTAATTTGAGATTAGTATAAAAGCAGATTTGTGAATTTCCATTTAATGAATATAATTCTAATAAATGGTTGACAAAAGCTAGGTGTTACCATATAATGTAATTAAATCCATATGGAGGGATAAAGAAATGACTTATACGAGTATTTATCAAATAATAAAATCTAAATTATCAAATAATAATGGATATGCAACAGTTGAGATATCAATACTTATTTGGGTTATTTTATTTATAGTTTTTACAATGTTTTATCATATGTCATTTGAGTTTGAAAAAGTTATATCGCTTGCAAATTTGAATAATTATACAGTTGAAAAAGCAAATGAATCAAGTAAATCAAAAAGTGTATCTATTGCTTTGAAACCCAGCACTATTGGAGTTATAAGCGATGATTCGATAAATGTTACTTCTAATGTTAAAAATAAAAAAGTGGCTTATTCGGTGCATAAAATGATGATTATTCATAGGCAATTAAAAAATTTAAAATAGTATTATATTATAAGGATTAGACAATGAAAAAAATAATTAACCGAATTGAATTTTCTCAAATTGGTAGCATTTCAATTATGTTGCTTATAGTAATTGCAACATTGTGTTTTTCGTTTTGGACATATATGAATTTTTTATCAATTAAAATTAGTGATAATACTATAAAAAGAGTTGTTAAATCTGCAAATCGCAATATTCAGTCTTGTTATAATAGTGATTTATATAATAATTATGGTTTGCTTGCATATGATGAAAATATGGCTAAAGATGAAATGAAATCAACTTTTTATAAAGAACTTCAACATAATGGATATTCATATTTGCCATTTTCAATATCAAGAAATATCGACATTGAATTTAAGACTATGAATACATTGTATGATATGGATGAGTTATTACATCAATGTCTGCAGCAAACTCTTTTTTATGTTCCTGTAGAATATATTGAAAGGACTGCAAGTTATAAAGATATATTATCAAAGGCACGCCTTGCTAAGAAGCAAATAAATAGACATAAAGATATTCTTAAAGGGTTAAAAGAACTTGATAAACTAAATAAAAAGTCAATGAAGTCGTTAAGAAAATTAAATGATGAAAATGATATTTTTTCAGTGCATATATCATCTAGGGGCAAGATAAGAATAAGAACAGATAAATTAAATAATGCCATAAATGATATGGAAAAATTTATATCTAAATTTCTTTTAAAAAGCCATGATATTCAAAGTAAAATTACGCAGGAAAAAACTGAGCTAGAATCAATTAAAAATGAGTTGCCAGAAGGATTTGCTAAAGCAAGTGTAGATATGATTAATCTATCATGTAATGATATGATAAAAGATAATTTTTCAATAGATATTGAGGATGTTTATGGTTATAGTTCGCATGATTTTGATATAGAAAAACGAAAAATCATAAATAAACTAACAGTAACATATGGAGATCAATTGCCAGATGATATAAATGAATATATCGATGACTTGGCGAAACTTTATGTATTAAAGGAATTATCAAAAAAATTTGAAGAAGATATGAGAAGTGATTATGAAGATGAAAGCTTTGAAATAAAAGATGAGGATAGTTATAGGCAAAGAAAAATATTAAAAAAAGAGTTAAGGGAGCAAATTAGAGATGAGCTTGAAAACTGGGCTTCATATATAAGTGTTGATGCTAATATGTATGGAAATCAAGTTAATAAAGAAATTGAAGAATATGCAGATGAAATTATTAAAGCTGGCGAAAAAATGGAAGATTATGAAGAGGAAAAAACTGAAAATATCAATGAAATTTATAAATCTAATGAAATTTATAAATCTAATGAAATTTATGAAACGATTGATAAAAATTTAACTAAAGAAGCTGATGAATATAATATAGAAGATGAAATAACTGAGTACAATGGAAAACTTTCATATGCTACTATCGACGGTTCTATATATCATAAATTAGCTGGGAATAATATGAATAAATTATCTGATAGTAATATGGAATTTGGGATTAAAAAATCACTGCATTCCATTGCTTTAACAGAATATATCATGGGAGCATTTAGACATAGATTAAGTAGAAAATGGGCAACGAATTATAATTCATATAATGATATAAATAGTGATAATTTTGATGATATTATTAGTGCTAGTGAACATATAAATTATGATAATACTAATAATATAAAAGAAGATTTTAATGGTAATTGGGATTTTTATGATAAGAATAATAGATATGCATTTTTCAAGGACGGTGAAATTGAATACATATTATTTGGAAGTGCAGATGAGGAGAAAAATCGATCATATATTGTTAAAAGATTGTATGTAACTAGGGAAATATTTAATCTTATTCACGTATATATGTGCAATGATAAAAAGATTTTAGCAAATTCTATAGCTAGTGCAGCAAGTTGGCAGCCATGGCTTGTGCCAATCCTAAAACATGGTATTTTGATAGGTTGGGCTAGTATAGAAAGTAAAGAAGATGTTAGAAAATTATTAAATGGTGAAGATGTTGCTGTTATTAAATTAACAGATAAGGATTGGAATACCTGTTTTAAACCTAAAAATATATTAACTCTTTTAGGTGATTGTAGCGGTGATATATATGATGTGGATACTACAAAGAGTAATATTCAACAGAAAATATTGGATTTAGATAATCTAAAATTAACCAATGTATTTAATTATCAAAATTATACTTTTTATTTGCGAATATATTTAAATGAGATGAGTAGTCAAAAAAAATTGCATCGTATATGGGATTTGATTGTTTTAAATATGAAAGAGGAATTTAAACCAGAAAATGTTGTTACTTCGCATAATATTTTAATAAAAAATGGAGATAAAGTTGAAGAATATCAAAAAAATTATAGGTAAATTAAATATTATTTTTTCAAATAGGGGTAGTTTTTCAATTGAAGCACTTATAACATTGCCAGTTTTTTTGATTGTTACTATTATATTTTGTTTGAGTATTAGAGCAATGTTTATATATGAGATGATGGATAATTGTTTTAGCAATGTTTCTGAAAATATATCGCATAATATGATATATTCTCAGCTTGTTTATAGAGATGGAATTGCTGAAAACATTGCTAGGATAAGTCTTGTCGATTATGATTTGCAAAATGAAATAAATGCATTATCTTCTATGTGGGCAAAGAGAAAGGATAGTAATGAAGGATTTGAAATAATAGAGGAAGATATTGATAATACAGTTGGTGTAGGAGTTTATAGTCTTAATTATAAAATTGATTTAATTGGAAATAAGAAGATTAATTGTCAACATATAAAGCGTATTCGTTCAGTTTGGCAATATGATAGTGAAGAGATATTGCCTGATGATATAGATGATGAAAATCAAATTGTTTATACTAGTACAAGAGGTAGAAAATTTAAGATTTATCATTCAGATCCAAGTTGTTTGACGTTAAAAAGAAGCTATAAAAAGGCGGGAAGTGTTAAATTTGCAAAAATTTCTGATTTATCAGATTATCGAGAATGTTATATTTGCAAGAAAAAAAGATTGAGTAAATGACTTGTTTATAAATTTTTAGAATCTTGTTTTTTTGTAAGTTTTTTGTTAAGCTAATTTAGTCTAATGAAATAATTTGTTATGTGAAAAATAAGTAGAAAGTTTAAATTAAAATCCAATTAAGTGTATTTATTCTTGGAGAAATAAAATGAAACCTTTTATAAAATGGCCTGGTGGGAAGTCAGAAGAATTAAAATTAATTTTGCAAAATTTACCTAATAATATAAATAATTATTTTGAACCATTTGTTGGTGGTGGTGCAGTATATTTGGGTATTGATGGTTGTAAAGGATATTATATAAATGATAAATCAAAGGAGTTAATGAATTTATATTCGGATATAAAAACAAAAAATAAGACATTTATTTTAGCTATTAAGGAGATTGATAAATGTTGGAAAACATTAGAAAAAATAACCGAAAATCATATTGACTACTTAATGGGGTTATATAAAAATTTTTCTAGTAATAAATTATCAGAAGTGGAATTAAATAGATATATTGAGGATTTTATTGCTTCTAATGCGGATGAATTTAATGCGATGTTGATAGAAGAATTTACAATAGATGAAAAATATTTTCTTTTTCAAATTCAAAAAAATGTAATAAGAAAATTAAAAAGAATGAATAAAATTGAAAAATATAAGGGAGAGTTGTCATTAGGTGATGTTAAAATGAATATTGAAACTGCTTTAAAAAGTAGCATATATGTTCATTTTAGGTATTTATACAACAATGTTAATAAATTGAAATTAAATAAACATTTTATAAATGCTATTTTTTACTTTATAAGAGAATACTGTTATTCGTCAATGTTCAGATATAATAAATCTGGTGGTTTTAATGTTCCTTATGGTGGAAGTAGTTATAATAAAAAATATTTAACTAATAAAATATTATATATAGAAAATAAAAAATTATTTACTAGATTAGAAAATACTAAAATTTTTTCTAAAGATTTTGAAATATTTTTTAGTGAAGTTAATTTGAAAAGTGATGATTTTGTATTTTTAGACCCGCCTTATGATAGTTCTTTTTCAACATATGCAAATAATATATTTGGCAATGATGATCATATACGATTAGCAAATATATGTAAGACTATGAAATCAAGGTTTATGCTTATTATAAAAAATACTGATTTCATCTATTCTTTATATAAAGATTTTAATATTAGAAGTTTTGATAAAAAGTATACAGTAAGTTTTCAAAATAGAAATGATAAACAAACGGAGCATTTGTTAATAACAAATTATACCATAGGAGAATAATATGCACACAGAAGCTGAGATAAGAAAAGCTATCAGGCCATTATTGGATAAATATGGGGAATTAGATACTTCGGAAATAAAAAAAAGATTACATGAAGTATTAGTATATGATGATGAGGATAAAACTTATTCGCAAGTAAGAAATGAAATGAAAATAATGCAAAGAATCGGAAATATTGTTGCTCATCAAGATAAAGAAAAAGTTAAAGTATATGAGGAAGGGTTTGTTGTAGATAAAACTTCTATACCAGCAATTTTTACTGCGGTATCTGGAGTTGGAAAATATAAACAAGCTATTTCAAAATCAAGTATTCAAGATAGAAAAAATAATGCTAATAAATTTGTAGGAAGAAAAGTTGACTGGAGTAAAAAGAGAGAAAGAGATGAAGAATTAGGGAATATGGGAGAAGAATTTATTTATGAATATGAAAGAGATAGAGTAAATCAGATAGATTCGTCATTAGTTAATAGTGTTTTACATTTAAGCAGATTACAAGGTGATGGTTTAGGATATGATATTAGTTCGGTTAATGATGATGGAAGTACAAGAAGGATTGAAGTTAAAACAACTTCAAGAGGTTTAAATACACCATTTTATATTAGTAAAAATGAAAAATTATTTTTTGAAATATATAAAAATGATGGTGCGTATATATATAGAGTTTATGACTTTAATAAATTAACACGAAGGGGTAAAGTTTTAATAATTAGTGCTGAAGAATTATTAAGTGATTACAATTTTGATCCAGTTACATTTGCAGTAACAAAAAAGTAAGATTGATGCTTAAAAATTAGTCGTATAAAAAATAGGAGAAATATCTACCATAGTTTACAATGGTTTTGTTAAATAAATTATATAAATACAATGTTTATTATTGATATTTAGGATAAGAAGTCAAAGGAGAGGTTATGTCTATACCAAATTGTATAAAGTGTAATTCAGAATATGTCTATGAAGATGGTCAAATGTATGTTTGTCCAGAGTGTGCATTTGAATGGTCAAAATTTGAACAAGAAGAAATGGAAAATCAAAATTTAGTTAAAGATACATATGGGAATGTATTAAATAATGGTGATACTGTCATTATCATGAAAGATTTAAAAGTTAAAGGTGCAAGTGATGATTTAAAAAAGGGAACAAAAGTTAAAAATATTAAATTGGATAGTGATGGAGTGCATGATATAAGTGGTAAAGTTGATGGATTTGGAGTTCTTTATATTAAAGGAGAATATGTTAAAAAGGTTGTAAATCCATAGGAAAAGAATGGTAAAATATAGGTTTTAAGTAATTTAACATACAATTACAATGGCAATTATGATAAAAAAAAGTATCATTTATAAAATTAGTAGTATATATTGTTAACGAATTGATGTGTAAATTGGTGATTATTTAACTAGAAATTAGATTTTAGGGAGTAATTCACGTTTATAAGCGTTTTACAAAAATTCCAAGAAATTCAATACAATTGAATATAATTCAAGAATGCGTAAGACCAAAGTGGTTGACTATAACAAAATAAAAGTTTAAAATAAAATAAGATATGTAATGAATTTTATAGGATAAAGAATAAATAAATTTTACTATTTGATTTAATATTATTGGAAAAATGTTAGTTTAAGTGTATAAATTTATTTAGGATTATTCTAATGGTTTAGATGTACTGATTGCAACTAGAGTAGATTAACATAGAAGATAATATTTAGAAAAGTTTTTATGTAGAGTAGTATGCGGAGGGGAAATATGAAAAAAATATTGTTAAAACGAACTTTAGTGGCATTTTTCTGTGTGAGTATGTTAATTTCAAGTTCAGTGTTTGCGACAGATGATTGGAATGAATATTTTTCTTTAATAAGTTATAAAAAAGGTGTTACTAATAGCGATGTTAAACATATTCAAAATGCTCTTTTACAGGGTGGATATATAGAACTCGACGAATTGACAGATTATTATGGAGAAGTTACAGTTGAAGGTGTCAAAAAATTTCAAGAAGTAAATAATTTAGAAGTTGATGGTGTTACGGGACCTAGTACGATTCATACGATGTTTGAATTAGGTTTAATGAATGAACTGGACGTTAATGTTTTAAAGCCAAAGCAGAATAAAGAGTCGGTTAGGGTTCTTCAACAAGCACTTCTGACAAAGGGGCTGATTGATCTCGAAGATGGTCAGACTACGACTTACTATGGTGAAAAAACTAAGGCTGCAGTTAAAAAATATCAAGAATTAAAGAATCTTACACCAGATGGTGTTGCTGGGATAAACACACTTAATGAACTCCAAAAAGATGGTTGTGTCATTTTGCCTCAACTAGCATCTAATAATGATGTTGCGCCTACAAGAAATGTTGCTTCTGCACAGAATGATACATCTAAAAAAGTGGTTTCACGAGGAGTTAGCGGTGATAGAAAATATGGTGAGTATTTGTCATGGTCAGAAGTTAAACCAATGATTAAAAAAGGAAAAACAGTATTTTTATTAGAAGATTTTTATACAGGACGAAAATTTAGTGTACTTGCTGCATATGGCGGGGTTCATTCAGATGTTGAACCTCTTACAAAAGAAGATGCACAGATAATTAAGCAAATTTGGGGTGGAGAATACAGTTGGGTAAGAAGACCTATGTTAGTTCATTTTAATGGCAGAGTTATAGCGGGGGCATTAAAAGGTATGCCACACGCTGGATTAGATAATCAACCTGAGGGGAAATACGTTTCGGGGAGAAGTGCTGGTTTTGGATATGGTTATAATTTCGATTCAATAAAAAATAATGGTGTTGATGGTCATTTTTGTTTACATTTTAGGGGTTCGGCAAAGCATAAAGATAGACGTTCTGATCCAAAATGTCAAGAATGTGTAAGAATTGCAGCAGGACGATAATTATATATGCATAAATTTGTAAATTGAGCGAGGAAATGAATGAGAAAAAAACTTTTAAGTAAATGCTTAGGAATTATAGTAACAGTATCTTTAGTATTGTCTTATTTTGTAGTTGTCGATGTGCCTATATTTGCTGATGAAATTAAGAGTTTTAGTAATTTTCCTTTGTCTGATGATGGTAAAGTTTTAGCTTCGTTTAGTAAGCTGAATAAAAAACTTGTTATTAGAGGGGTTGGAAAAATAAGTTCTGATAGATGGCAAAAGATGATACTAATGCAAACAGGTGGTGATGAGCCTATTTGGAACCCACTTCCAACATATGAAGTAGGGTATTGGGGACCATTTTTAAAATATACTGAAAAAGAAAATGTTTTTGATATTAAATTTTTATCAAGTGAAAAAGGTGGCATTAAACTTTGCGAATCATATGAGGCAGAGGTAACTGGGCTTGATGGTGAGAAATCTAAATATAATATTGGCTTATTCACAGAATTTGGTGGTAAGATATTTTTTAATGATGCTGTTGATTTAGCAGATGATGCTAAGGATTTAACAGCAATGTTTCTGTGGGCTGATAGATTTAATCAGCCAATAAATTTTGACACTTCAAATGTAACTAATATGAGTTATATGTTTTTTGGAGCAAGTAAATTTAATCAGTCTCTAAATTTTAATACTTCAAATGTAACTAATATGAGTTATATGTTTAATAATGCACATTCTTTTAATAAAACAGTAAATTTTAACACTTCAAATGTAACCGATATGAGTGCTATGTTTGCTTGGGCATATTCTTTTAATCAGCCAGTTAATTTTGACACTTCAAATGTAACGGATATGAGCTATATGTTTAATAATGCACATTCTTTTAAGAAACCCCTAAATTTTGATATATCAAATGTAATAGATATGGGGTTTATGTTTGCGTCTGAAAAAGATGGTAAAGAGTTCAATGTTCGTGAAATCATATTTAAAGACAAAAAATTAAAAGAAAGCAGAGATATACGAAAGTATTTTAATTCTAAATATTTAATGCTACCTAAGTATTTAGAATTTAATAATTTAAAGGGATTAAGACTTCCTATACCATATGAGGGAGTAGAATATATTGTTGAAAATATAGATACAGGTGAGCTACATAGTTATAGACATGAAAATGAAGAAATTATAGGACTGCCAGATTCGTGGTATTATACATTCAACAAAAATAAAGATTATGATTATTTTGGTAAAAATTGTAATTTTTATGGAGTTCCTACTGATAATCACTATAGAATATATGTAAAAGATTTTGAGGATGAATTAGTATTTGATAAATGGGATAAAATTGGTAATAATGAATATGATGATTTTAATAATGAAAATTCTACATTAGAAGAATATGCATTAGAAAAAATAAAGGAAGAAGATAAAAATGATGAAAATAATTTAGAAAATGAAGATGATGATAGTCTTATTATTATAAAAGGTGTAAAGGATATTAATATTTTCACTGGAGATTCTATTAGATATAAAAAAGGAATTAAGGTGATAGTTAATAAAGATAAAAATGCTGAGTTAAATGTCGATAATTTAAAAGTTTATGATTATACATCAAAAACTTATAAAGTGATGTATAATGCTAAAATTAAAAAGCCTGCTAAGTTAACAATTGATAATTCAAAGGTACTTAATCATATTCCTGGTATATATAGCGTAACATATACTGCAGAAGATGAAAGAGGAAATAGTGCTACAAAGACTTGCAATGTAATAGTAAAGACTAGAGATGTTTCAGATGAGATTAATGCAAAACTTGCTGATGATATTTTAAGTAAAATAATAAAAAATGGCATGAGTGATAAACAAAAACTTGATGCAATATATGATTGGGTTCATCAGAATGTAGGATATGTAAATACTCATGCTAAAGATATAAATAAAGATGCATATAATGGTTTTACTCATAAGGGTGGTGATTGTTATGTTTATGCTGCCACTACTAAAATTTTACTTACGAGAGCAGGATTTAGTAACATTTCCATAGAAAAGGATCCTAGTATTGAACCAAAAGATCATACACATAAGTGGAATCTCGTAAAGTATAATGACCAATGGTATCATTTTGATCCTACTAGAAGAAGAGATGTTTCAAAGGAAACTAGAATAATGTTATATACTGATGGTCAATTAAGGGAGCATACAAAACGTACAAATAACTCTTATATTTATGATAAGAGCATATATCCTAAGGTGGTTGAATAAATGAATAATGTGCTTGAATATTTGGATAATATAGTAAAGAAAAATCCAGAAAAAATTGGTTTTCAAGATGAAAAAAGTAGTATTAGTTTTAAGGAATTTAATGATATTTCAGATAATATAGCTAGTTTTTTTATCAATAATAATATTTACAATAAGCCTATTTTAATATTTATAAAAAGATCTATTGATGTAATAGTATCTCAGATAAGTGTTATTAAATCAGGCAATTTTTATGTGGGATTAAGCTCTGATATGAGCATGGAAAGAATAAATAATATAGTGGATAAAATAGGTGAAACTTCTATAATTTGTGATGAAAATTCTTTAGAATTAGTACAGAAAATTGATAAGTCGTTGAATATTATAATGTTTAATGAGGTTAAAGATTATAATAAGGATTCTAAAAAATTACTTGATATAAGAAAAAAATCTCTTGATGTAGATCCTATATATATTGTATTTACATCAGGTTCCACTGGTAAGCCAAAGGGAGTAATAGCAAATCACAGAAATCTTATAGATTATGTGGAGCAGTTAAGTAGTGCTTTAGGATTTGATGAAAATACCATATTTGGAAATCAAGCGCCATTATATCTTGATGCTTGTTTTAAAGATCTTTATCCAACGCTTAAATTTGGTGCTAAGATGATAATCATTCCTAAGAAATTATTTATGTTACCAGTAAAGTTAATAGAATTTATTAATGAATATAAGATAAATACTCTTTGCTGGGTGGTATCAGCACTTTCTATTATATCAAAATTAAATGCTTTTGAATTTGTTACACCAAAGTATTTAAAACTTATTGCTTTTGGTGGGGAAAGATTTAATATAAAGGATTTTAATATTTGGAAGACTAATATTGGTGATGCTAGATTTTTTAATTTATATGGACCTACAGAGGCTACGGGTATGACCTGTTATCATGAGTTGACAACAACTTTAGATAAAGACGATATAATGCCTGTAGGTAGACCTTTTAATAATAGCGAAGTGATATTGATTAATGAAGAAGGTAAGAAATGTGATATAAATGAGAAGGGTGAAATACATATAAAGGGTTCATCGATTACTTTTGGATATTATAACGATAAAGAAAAGAGTGATGCGGTATTTATTCAAAATCCTTTAAATGATTATTATAGGGATATTGTATATAAAACTGGAGATATTGGATATTTTGATGAGAATAATAATCTTATTTTTGTTGGACGATCTGATAATCAAATTAAGCATATGGGATATAGAATAGAACTTGATGAAATAGAACTTAAAGCATTAGAATGTAAAGATGTCGCTATGGTTAAATGCATATATAAAGAAGAAACTAAAAATATCATTTTAATATATGAGGGGGATATTGATAAATCGACTTTAAAAAAACATCTAAAAGATAAACTTAATTTTTATATGATACCGTCTAAGATAATAAAGTTAGATAATATGCCATTAACATCTAATGGCAAAATAGATAAGCAAAGATTAGTTAGGGAGATAGAAAAATGTTAAAAAAGGAAGAATTACTTGAAATATTAATGGAAATAAATGATGATATTGATTATGCTACAGAAACTAGAATGATTGATGATGGTCATTTTGATTCATTTGATATTATAACTCTCATTTCTGAAATTGCAGAGGAGTTTGATATAAGGATACCTGCAGATAAAATAGTTCCTGAAAATTTTAATTCTCTAAATTCTATTTATGACTTACTTGTGGAACTTGAGGCAAATTAAATATGCTATTTACATCATATGGTTTTATAGCTCTAGTTTTAATAACATTTGTACTTTATTATACAGTTTTTAAAAATCATCAGTGGCAGTTGTTATTATTAGCATCATATATTTATTATTTTTTATCAGGTAAAGGATATATAATTTTTATATTTTCTGTAACATTGACAGTGTATATATCGGCTTTAATATTAGATAAAAATAATGAGCGATTTAAAATACAAAAAGCGGAATTAAAGGATAGAGCAGAGAGGAAATCTTTAAAAAATATATTTAACAAGAAAAATTTTAAAATATTTCTTATAGGTCTTATATTGAGCATAAGTATTTTAATATATGCGAAGTATACGGATTTTTTAATAACAAATATAAATTATATATTAGCTAGATTTTCAAATTCAAAACAATTTAATCTAGTTCATATACTATTGCCTATGGGTATATCTTTTTATACCTTTATGTCTGTGGGTTATTTGATAGATGTGTATCGAGGAAAGTATAGAGCAGAGAGAAATTTTTTTAAATTGGCTTTGTTTGTAAGTTTTTTTCCAAGTATTGTGCAAGGACCTATAAATCGCTTTGACGATATGAGTAAGACCTTGTATTTAAAGCATAATTTTGATAATGAGGTATTGCTAAGAGGCTCATATAGACTGCTTTGGGGATATTTTAAGAAGATGGTAGTAGCTGATAGAATCCTTATAGCAGTAAAGGTGCTTATTGATAATCCTACAGAATATACGGGAGCTTTTGCATTTCTTGGCATGATTTTTTATGCTATAGAGTTATATTGTGATTTTACTGGTGGTATTGATATTACAATTGCAATAGCTGAGATACTTGGCATTAAGTTAAAAGAAAACTTTAGGCAACCTTACTTTTCAAAATCTGTTAAAGAGTATTGGAGACGTTGGCATATTACTATGGGCAGCTTCTTTACAGAGTATGTATTCTATCCCGTTTCTGTGTCTACTCCCATGTTAAAAATAGCTAAAAATTCAAGAAAAGCTTTTGGAGATAAAATCGGCAAGAGAATACCTGTATTTTTATCCACTTTAATTGTGTGGACTCTTACTGGTATTTGGCATGGTGCTGGTTGGAATTTTGTGGTTTGGGGCTTGTTAAATGCTATAATTATTTTGATTTCAGAGGAACTTAAACCTGTATATAAGTTAATATATAGAGTTTTTAAAATAAATAAGGATAATTTTATTTATAGTGGTTTTTGCATTATTAGAACATTTTTAATATTGAGTGCTTTTAGAATGCTTGATTGCTATGGCGATGTTCCTCTTACTTTTAATTTATTTTTTGGAATATTTACGGCGGATAATTGGGCTAGTATATTTACGGCTGATTTAGGGCTTAATCGTTTGGATTATACACTTATTATCATCTCTATAGTTATTATGATTTTTGTAAGTATAGTAAATGAAAAAATGTATAATATTGATGATATAGATAATACTGATGTTCGAGATATTATACTTAAAAAGTCATATTTTGTTAGGCAAGCGGTGCTTATGGGATTATTTTTTGCGATTTTGATATTTGGAGCTTATGGAGTAGGCTTTGATAAGGCACAATTTATTTATAATCAATTTTAGGTGAGGGTAAGGTTATGAAAAAATATATAAAATATGTTATCACTATTATTATAGTGGTGATACTACTCACTTTCTTTACTTTACTTTTAAGTCCTAAATATATGACAGATATAAAAGATGGTGCATTAATATCTGAATATTATCAGCAAGATAAAAATCATGATATTATATTTCTTGGAGATTGCGAAGTTTATGAAGCATTTTCTCCTAAGGTTTTATGGGAAGAATACGGCATAAATAGTTTTATTAGAGGTTCTGCTCAACAACTTGTATGGCAATCTTATTATTTGTTAAAGGAAACTCTCAAATATGAAAAACCACAGGCTATAGTTTTCAATGTTTTAAGTTTGCATTATAATGAGCCACAAAAAGAAGCTTATAATAGGATGACTATAGATGGTATGAGGTTATCATGGGAAAAGTTTGAAAGCATAAGGGCATCAAAGATGAATGATGAGCATATTATTGAGTATTTGTTTCCAATATTAAGATATCATTCACGCTGGAAAGAATTAAATATCGATGATATAAAATATTTATTTAAAAAAGAGATGGTTTCGGATAATGGATATCTTATGGATGTCAATATAAGGCCTGCGGGTTTTATTCCAAAGGGAAAACCCTTGGGAAACTATGATTTTGGGGATAATGCAATGGAGTATCTCGATAAGATGAGAATACTCTGTGATGAAAATGGAGTAGAGTTAATACTCGTTAAAGCACCATTTTTATATCCATATTGGTATCCAGAGTGGAATGATAATATTAAAAAATATGCTGAAAAATATAATTTGAAATATTATAATTTTTTAGATAATATTGATGAGATAGGTTTAGATTATGATAAGGATACTTATGATAAGGGCTTACATCTTAATCTTTATGGCGTTGAGAAATTAAGTTTTTACTTTGGTGAAATATTACAGGATAATATTGATATAAGAGATCATAGCAGTGATGTCAAATTGCAAAAAAAGTGGAATAAAAAAATTGCGATTTATAATAATAGAAGAAAAGAGTTAGAAGAAAAGAGGGTTATTGATGATAAATAAAGTTTATTTAAAAAAAGTAGGAATTATTGGTATATTGATAGTTTGTTTAAGTTTTGTTTATGGATGTTCAAATTCTGATGAAAATATAAGTCAAGAAGTAAAAAAAGATGATGTGCCAAATGATAAAATAGAGTTGAGCGAACAAACAAATGCAGAACCTATTGTAGAATCTAATATAGAGTCAACTACAGAAGTAAAGCAAGAATCTGATACAGAGACAAAATCAGAAACTACTGAAGATACGAAAGTAGAGCCTACTGAAGAAACAAAATCAGAAACTAATGTAGAAATAAAATCAGAGTCTACTGAAGATACGAAAGTGGAGTCTAATGTAGAAATAAAATCAGAAACTACTGAAGTATCTACATCAGAGCCTGTTACAGAAACAAAACAAGAGTCTGTTTCTAATGCAAATATAAATGTGAATCCTGCAAGTGGTGGCTTTAAATTTAAAAATATTGTAATGGGTAATCTTTATAGTAACTATAGTAGTCAATTAGGTGGAAATAAGGATTTTTTTGAAGCAGAAAGTTGTGCAGCACAAGGAATAGATAGAACATATAGTTATAACGGATTTAATGTTACAACTTTTATTGGAAAGGAAAAAGGATCGCCTGAGATTGTCAGCTCTATTCTTTTAACTGATGATACCATTGCTACAGAAGAAGGAGTTTTTATTGGGGACACTAGAGATATAGTAAGAGAAACATATGGTGAACCTAAGAAGGTACAGGAAAATACGGATATATACATTAAAGGTAAATCAAAAATTATTTTTGTATATAAAGATGACGGAGTGATTTCTATTGAATATGCCTACATATTTTAATGAGGATAGTGAACTTACACAGATAAAATCTACGTCTTATGAGGATTTGGATAGTGATTTTACTTCAACTGAATTAAATTCTATTTGTAAAGATGGGAGTTTTAATTCTAAAATTTATAATAAAAGGTATTATAAAAAATTTAAGCTTGGTGTTTTAGGCGGTTTAGGACCTATTGCAACTATATTTTTTATGAATATGTTATATGATAAAACAGCGGTTAAACGTGATCAAGATAATATTGATATGGTTGTTATGCAACATTCATCTATACCTGATAGAACTGCTTATATAACAGGGAAGTCTTTAGATAGTCCTTATGAATATTTATTAAGGGATGCTTTGGATTTATGTGATTTAGGTTGTACTCATATTTGTATGACTTGTAATACTTCCCATTATTTTTATAAGAGTTTAGTCAAAAATATAGATATTCCATTTATAAATATGGTTGAAGAGACGATGTTAGAGTGTCGTAAAAGGAAGTTTAAAAAAATCGGTGTTATGGCTACAAAGGGAACTATATATGCTGAGCTTTATCGTGATAAAAGCGATATGTCTGAATATTTTTATCCTAACGATGTCATTCAAAAGGATATTACATCTCTTATATATGATTTTGTAAAGGCTGGGAAAATAAGTGGTTTAGATAAGTTTAATAGTATTATAGATTATTTTAAAGATAAAGGATGTGATGGGATAATCTTAGGTTGTACCGAATTATCAATTATTGCAAGTAAGTACAATATGGATTTAGATGGATATTTAGTAGATTCCATGAATGTGTTAGGAAATAAAATAATTTCATTGTTTACTTGATTTTGTTTAATACTGTTAGAAAATGATTTTTAAGGGGGTATGATTATGAAGTTGTCTACAAAGGGACGATATGGCTTAAAAGCTATGTTTGATTTAGCATTATTTGCTAGTGATAAGCCAATTTCACTTTCAACGATTTCTATGCGACAAGGTGTATCGGTAAATTATTTGGAACAACTTATTGCACCCCTTAGAAAAGCTGGATTTGTTAAGAGTGTACGAGGTGCACAAGGCGGATATATATTAAATAAACCACCGAAAGAAATTACGGTTAAAGATATTTTAGTCGTGCTAGAAGGCCCATTAGCTCCAGCTAAATGCGTACAAGAGCAACAAGATGAAGAATGTTCTCACGCTAATTATTGTGTAACGAAGTTAATATATGAAAAGATGAAAAAGAGTATAGATTTGGTTACTGCTTCAATTACATTAGAAGATATGATTGAAGATCATGAAAGAATAGTTGGCAAGTATAGAGATATTGATGAAGTTTTTAAATGTTTTTAAGTTGAATATTAAATAATGAGATAATATTATTTTAAATTAAATAAGTTTATATATTTATCGTTGTGATATATGAATTTGCTCAATGAGAAAATATAAATAAAGATATTAAGTTTACATAATTTGATATGTAAGCTTAATGTTGTTTTTTGACTTTGTGCCATGAATTAGAGGATATTTGTGAGGTAGTTTAATACTAATCTCAAATAAGAATGTTCATTGAGGTCTTATTTAAACTGTTATACTAATAAATTAATTGGAGATTGGTATAAGTTATATTATGGAAGTGTGCAGATGAATATTAATAATCATTATAAATTAAATAAAAATAAGGTTGCAGTAGGTATGAGTGGTGGTGTTGATAGTACGGCTGCAGCATATATTTTAAAACAAAGGGGTTATGAAGTTATAGGTATAACCATGCAAGTTTGTGATGGAGATTGTAATAACTATATTGATGATGCAAAGAAAATTGCTAATGAAATTGGTATCGAGCATTATGTGGTAAATCTTAAAGAAATATTTAAAGAGAAAGTAATTGATTATTTTATTGCTGATTATATGGTGGGGAGAACTCCGAATCCTTGTATTGCTTGCAATCGCTATATTAAATTTGATGCTCTTATACAGACGGCTCATAGCTATGGTGCATATTATATTGCTACAGGACATTATAGCGGTGTTGAATATGATGAAAATAATGATAGATATCTAGTAAAATGTGCAAAGGATATAAGTAAAGATCAGACATATATGTTTTGGACTCTTAGACAAGAGCAGTTGAGATATATTTTGACCCCGCTGAGTAACATTGGCTCAAAAAATATCGTGCGTGATATTGCTTGTAAATTTGATATAAATGCTAATGATAAATCTGATAGTCAAGAAATTTGTTTTATACCTGATAATGACCATGTGCGTTATTTAATAAAAAATATAAATACATCTATACCAGAGGGGAATTTTGTAGATGTTAACGGAAATATTTTAGGCAAACATAAAGGGATTATTAATTATACGATTGGTCAGCGAAAGGGACTTGGCATAACATTTGGAAAACCTATGTATGTTATAGACATCCGATATAAGACAAATGAGATTGTTCTTGGTGAAAACGAAAGAGTTTTTGCAAAGGAACTTATTGCAAATGATATTAATTTTATATTATTTGATAAATTGGATAATGAAATAAGGGCTTATGCAAAAATTCGTTCTCATGCTAAATTGGCTAGTTGCGTTATTAAGCCTATTGATGATATCAGTATAAAAGTTATATTTGATAAACCACAAAGAGCTATTACAGCTGGTCAATCGGTGGTGTTTTATTTAGAAAATGATTTTGGAGATATGTATATGATTGGTGGAGCGGTGATTAATTTTGATATTAGTTGAAACAATCCTATATGTTGATTAAGAATTAGATAAAGTTTTTAATTACTACTCGTGTGAAGAGTGCCATTTATGGTATAATATATAGAAATGAGATGTGTTAATACTTGAATATTATTTTTCAGTTAATAATGGAAGCTTAATATTGATAAAGCCATATAATAGAGTAATATAAATTTAAAGGAATGGGATTTGAGTTAAAGTAATTGGGAGGAAACATGAAAGAATTAGGCTTAAATGAGATTAGACAGAAGTTTTTAGATTTTTTTGAAAGTAAGGGTCATTATGTTGAAGGTAGTTTTCCATTAGTTCCACAGGAAGATAAGAGTTTACTTCTTATAAATGCTGGTATGGCACCGCTTAAACCGTATTTTACAGGTGTAAAAAAGCCACCTAAAACAAGAATGGCAACTTGTCAGAAATGTATTAGAACAGCGGATATAGATAATGTAGGGCATACGGCTAGACATGCAACTTTTTTTGAAATGCTAGGTAATTTTTCATTTGGAGATTATTTTAAAAGAGAATCTATAAAATGGGGCTGGGAATTTTTAACTGAAGTTCTTGAAATTCCAGAGAATAAATTATATCCATCAGTTTATGAAGAAGATGATGATGCATTTGCTATTTGGCGAGATGAGATGAATATATCTCCAGATAGAATTGTTAAACTTGGAAAAGAAGATAATTTTTGGGAAATAGGTGTTGGTCCGTGTGGACCTTGTTCTGAGATATACTATGATAATGGTGAAACTAAAGGTTGTAAGAGTCCTGATTGCAAGCCTGGATGTGATTGTGATAGATTTATTGAAGTTTGGAATCATGTATTTACTCAATTTGAACGTCAAGAATCAGGAGAGTATACAACGCTTTCTCAAAAGAATATAGATACTGGCATGGGTCTTGAGCGACTTGCCTGTGTTATGCAAAATGTAGATAATATATTTGAAGTTGATACGATTAGACGTATATTGAATGAAGTTTGTAGGATTTCAAATAAGGAATATGGTGTTGATTATGATATAGATGTATCAATTCGTATTATAACAGATCATATTCGAGCAGTTACGTTTTTAATATCTGATGGAGTAATGCCAAATAATGAAGGAAGAGGTTATGTTTTACGACGTTTGCTACGTCGTGCCGCTCGTCATGGTAAAAAACTTGGTGTTGAAGGATTATTTTTAACTAAATTAGTCAATGTTGTTATAGAAGTTTCATCTAGTGCATATCCTGATTTGGTTGATAAGCAAAGTTATATTGAAAAGATTTTAACGGTTGAAGAAGAGCGGTTTGCACAGACCATAGATCAAGGTTTATCAATATTAAATGATTGGATAAGAGAACTTAACGACGGTTTGAAAGATGTAGAGAAAAGTGATACAACACTTATTCTTTCCGGACAAAAGGCTTTTAAATTATATGATACGTATGGATTTCCGATTGATTTAACAAGAGAGATTTTATCAGAATATTCTATTGATGTTGATGAAGAAGGTTTTGAAATACAGATGTCGCAACAACGCACGCGCGCACGCGACGCACGTCGCGCTCGCGGTAGCGAGGCATGGGCGGACGACGTTTTCGCTAGCATCTCGCCAGATGAACTTACGGAGTTTGTTGGTTATACCGAGCTTGAAACGTCCGCCCATGTGCGCGCTTTGGCATCGTTAGACGAACAAATTTCCTTTGCAAAACAGGGTGATAGTATACGCATAATATTAGATAAAACTCCGTTTTATGCGGAAAGTGGTGGACAAATAGGCGACTGCGGAACATTTTATAACGACAAATGTCAGATTGACATTACAAATACACAAAAAGGAATTTATGGTAATTTCATACACACAGCAAAAGTTATTTCAGGTCAAATAGGCGTTGGGGATACTATAATAGCAAAAGTTGATTCTAAGCGTCGCTTTGATATTGCGAGAAATCACACTGCAACGCATCTAGTTCATAAAGTTCTTAGGGATGTACTAGGTGATCATGTTCATCAGGCGGGTTCCCTAGTTGGTGCAGAGCGTATGAGATTTGATATTACTCATTTTCAACCAATTTCAAAAGAGGAAATTGAACAAGTTGAGACATTAGTAAATAAATATATTCTCGATTCTTATAAGGTAAATACGGATATTATGTCGCTTAAAGACGCTCAAAATGCAGGTGCAATGGCATTATTTGGAGAAAAGTATGGCGATGAAGTAAGAGTTGTTGACATAATTGGTGTATCTAAAGAATTATGCGGTGGAACTCATGTTTCAGACACTTCGCATATTGGGTTGTTTAAAATCATATCTGAAACAGGAGTAGCCGCTGGTGTAAGGCGTATTGAAGTCGTTACGGGTAGATTTGCCAATGATTATGTCAATAAGATTGAAAAGGAACTTAATAATATATGCGAGTTATACAAAATTCCTCATTTAGAAGCATTTGATAAAGTTTCTCAAAGAGAAGTTGAAATTAAATCTCTACAAAAGGAAATACAGGCTTTAAAAGAAAAACTGGCGAGTCAAAACATGGATTCTATGATTGATAGCAAGAAAAAAATTGGATCATTTGAAGTTATATGCGAGTCTTTAAAAGATGTTGATAGTTCTTCTCTTAGGACTTTAGGAGATAATCTTAAAAATCAACTTGATTGTGGAATTGTAGTACTTGCAAGCATTGTAGATGGAAAGGTTCTATTTTTGGCAATGGCTACTGATAATGCTGTTAAAGTAGGCATTCATGCTGGAAAACTAATCTCTGAAATCTCTAAAATCGCAGGTGGTGGAGGCGGTGGACGCCCCAATATGGCACAGGCTGGCGGGAAGGATTCATCAAAGGTTGATCTAGCTTTACAAAGAGCTATTGAAATAATTAAAGAACAAGGAGGTTATGATGAATAATCGCACTATGAAATTTGATGTAGACAATGATCAAAAAGATCGTTGTAAAGAAGTCTTGGGCTATGTATATGATGCCTTAAAAGAAAAAGGCTATCAGCCTATTAATCAAATGATTGGGTATTTGTTAAGTGGTGATCCAACATATATTACAACCTATAATGATGCAAGAAAAGTTATACGCCGTGTTGAAAGAGACGAAATTTTAGAAGAATTATTAAAACAATATATTGATTCTATTAATGAATAATAAGATTATTATATATGCTTAAAGTAGTTTAATTGAATTGATACATTGTTAATGACGAATAAAAAGGATATTATGAAGCGTTTAGGATTGGATATTGGAGATAAATATATAGGGGTTGCTGAGAGCGATATGCTAGGAATGATAGCCTCACCTGTAAAGACTATTGAAAGAAAATCAAATAAACAGGCAATAAATGATATAGTTGAACTAATTATTGAACTTGATGCTAAGGAGATTATAATCGGATTACCCAAAAATATGAATGGCGATATTGGAAAACAGGCACAGAATGTAATGGTATTTGCAAATCAACTTAAAAAGAAACTTGCATATTCTAATCGCCTTGAACATATTAAGCCACAGATGATAATGTGGGATGAACGACTTACTACCGTAGCTGCTCACAAAACTCTTATAGAATCTGGAATGCGAAGAGAAAAGCGTAAGAAAGTCGTAGATCAACTAGCAGCCATGTACATACTTCAGGGATATCTTGATAGCTTACGAAGTTGATAAATTATGCCTAATAATTAATTATTTAGTAGGTTAATTGTTTAACGAATTAATATTAAATTTTGAAGGGTTAAGGGATCTATATATTAAGACATTTAGGTATTTATAAAAATTTATAATGTAAATATAATTGAAAGATGATAATTATGAATGATAAGAAAATAGAATTATTAGATGAAAATGGTATTCCAACTATTTTTCATGTGGTGGCAGATTTTAAAATGGATGGTTCGGAATATGGAGTTAATACATATGATGGAAATGAATATGCTGTATTATTAGTTGATAATGAAGATTTACAAGAAGCACATTTATTTAAAATAATAGAGCAGGATAATGGTGAAGAACCTATTTTTTCAATCGTTGAAGACGATAAAGAATTTGAATTAGTTTCTAAATATTATGAATATATAATGAGTGAGAACGATGGTCTCTAAAGTCAAAATCTATGAAAAGGGGTGTAAGTGTGAATACAATGATTGAAAATCTTAAAGAAAAACTTAGGGAAAATGGGTATAAAATGACCCCACAAAGACGTGCTATACTGGAAGTTATAGCAGATAATCCTGGAAAACATCTCAGTACAGAAGAAATCTATGAATATGTAAAAGCTGATAATCAACCAGATATTGGGCTGGCAACTGTATATAGAACTCTTATATTATTTGTGGATTTAAATATGATATCTAAAATTCATCTTGATGATGGTTTGGTTAGATACGAAATGATGCTAGACGATGAACTTCATCAGCATCATCATTTAATATGTGGAAATTGTGGTGAGATAATAGAAGTAATGGAAGATTGGTTAGATAAAATTGAGGAAAGAATTGAAAAATTATATCAATTTAAAATCACCGATCATAAATTGATTATGTATGGAATTTGTAAAAATTGCCGAGTGGATTTAAATGAATAATTATACAAAAAAGGAAATATAATGAAAGATATACGTAGTAATGATATTAATATTGAAAATAAAAAAAATGATAATAAATTGAGAATAATCCCTCTTGGAGGATTATATGAAATTGGAAAGAATATGACCGCTTTTGAATATAAGGATAGCATGATACTTATAGATTGCGGAATGTCTTTTCCGGACGATGAAATGCTTGGAATAGATATTGTAATACCCGATATTACATATCTTAAAGAAAATAAAAATAAATTTAAAGCAATGGTTCTAACTCATGCACATGAAGATCATATTGGTTCAATTCCATATGTATTAAGAGAGTTAGACGTTCACATTTATGGAACAGAGCTTACAATTGGACTTGTAGAAAGAAAGTGTAGTGAACATAAAAATTTAAGAAAACCTAGAACTCATATTATTGCTCCTAATGATAAATTCTCATTTGGAGATATTACAGTTGAAGCGATACACGTAAACCATTCAATTCCTGGATCGCTTGCATTTTGCTTGCATACACCAGTTGGCAAAGTTATCCATACTGGAGATTTTAAGGTTGATTTTACGCCAATAGATGGCAAGAGAATAGATCTTAATACATTTGCTCGCCTTGGAACAGAGGGGGTTGACCTGTTGATGTGTGAGAGTACCAATGTTATGCGTTCTGGATATACTATGTCTGAAAGTAGGGTTGGAGAGACATTTGATGATATTTTTAGGCATACTAATGGTAGGATTGTAGTGGCTTCTTTTGCATCTAATGTACATAGAATCCAGCAAATAGTGAATGCGGCCATGATGTATGATAGAAAGGTAGCATTTAGTGGGCGATCTATGATAAATGTTTCAACTGTTGCCATTGATACTGGGCATTTAAAGGTTGCAGATGGGGTAATAATTGATATAAAAGATATTGATAGATATCCTGAAAATGAAATTTGTCTTATAACTACAGGGAGTCAAGGTGAAACTATGTCTGCCTTATCACGTATGGCTAATGGAATGCATAGACAGGTTAAAATTCAAAAGGGTGATACAATAATTCTTTCATCATCTCCTATACCAGGAAATGAAAAAAGCGTATATAATATCATAAATTTACTAACAGAACGAGGTGCGAAAATTATTTATGAATCCCTTGCAGATGTTCACGTTTCTGGTCATGCGAAAAAACATGAATTAATGCTTATGCATACCCTTGTTCAGCCTAAATATTTTGTTCCCATACATGGTGAATATACAATGCTTAAAGCTCACGCAGATATGGCTATAAATATGGGAATGGACGAAAAGGATGTTTTTATATTACGTAATGGTGATGTTATTGAATTAACTGAAAATGGAATAAATCTTGCTGAGCCAGTGCCACATGGAGATATTATGGTTGATGGCTTAGGTATTGGAGATGTTGGTAATATAGTTTTAAGAGATAGGAAACATCTTGCAGAAGATGGACTCATAGTAGTAGTTTTAGGATTTGATTTTCAAACTGGTCAGCTTATTTCTGGTCCTGATATTATTTCTCGAGGTTTTGTATATGTTAGGGAATCAGAAGAACTTATGGAGGGAGCTAGATCAAAAGTTGAAGAAATTATTGAAAGATATAAGGAAAGTCATAATGTCGAGTTGTCATCTATAAAGGTGCGAATAAGAAATTCACTTAGAGATTATTTATATAAAAGTACTAAGAGAAGTCCTATGATTTTAACGATTGTTATGGATGTATAGTTTTAAATATTGAGCAAATTTACCAGAAATGGGGAATGTATGATAAATTTTTCACTAGGGTATATCAATAAAAAAGCATATAAATTAATTTTACTGATAGTTATTATATTGTCAGTTATGTTATTATTTGCTTGCTCTAAATCACAAAAAGAACCAATGAGAGCTATGGATTTATCAGATGAAAGTATAATTTTTGTAGACATTCCATCTGGGGCTAGCACCAAGTGTATTGCGAAAATACTTTATGAAAATGATTTGATAAGAAGTGAAAAAGAGTTTGTGAAATATGCTAAAGTTACGGAAATAGCTTCAAAGATGAAGGCGGGTAATTATGCGTTTTCTAGATCTATGGATGCTACAAAAATTGCACAGATGATTGCAAATGGTGAAATTTATATTGAAACATTTACATTTACTATTCCCGAAGGATATGAATACAGACAAATGCTTGAAATTTGGCAAAATTTAGGACTTGATGTAAATTCTTTTAATACAGCAATAGATGATATATTGATTCATCATAAAGATAAATCAAATCAGGGGAATACTTATGATTTTTTAGGTGAAATAGTTCTTGGAACTCACGCAGAGGGATATTTATTTCCTGATACCTACGAATTTAAAAAAGGTGCAAGCGAAAAACAAATTATCGAGCGTATGTTATCTAGGTTTGATGAGATATTTAAACCTGAGTATTATGAGCGTGCTAATGAGCTGGGGATGAGCGTAAATGAAGTTATAACTCTTGCGTCAATTATAGAAAGGGAAGCTCAAAGAGATGATGAAAGAACGCTTATATCAGGGGTTTTTCACAATAGATTAAACAAAAAGTGGAAATTGCAGTCTTGTGCCACAGTTCAATATGTGCTTGAGGATAGAAAGGCGATACTTACATTTGATGATATTGCCATAGATTCTCCATATAACACATATCAAAATATAGGACTTCCTCCAGCTCCAATTTCGTCAGTTGGCGAAAAATCAATTATTGCAGCACTGTATCCTGAAAAGACTGAGTATATGTTTTTTGTTGCAAAAGAAGATGGAACGGGCGGACATATTTTTTCTAAGACATTAAAGGAGCATAATAAAGCAATTAAGTCGGTTAAGAATTAATCTTTTATATTGCTTTTAAATGTTAATGTTATATAATTATATTCAGTAGAATTTATTATAAACATATTATTTATATTTAATAGGAGGTCATGATGGGGTTTTTTAATGATTTGGGCAAAAAAGTAGCTGACGTTAGTCAAAATACTTTAGAAAAAGGCAAAGATATGGTTGAAATAACAAAACTTAAATCATCGATTAGTGATGAAGAAAAAAAGATTGTTAAATTTTATCAAGAAATTGGCAAAAAATATGTGGAAATGTTTAAAGAAGAGGCAGATGAAGCTTTTGTAGAATATATTGAAGATATAAAAAATGCGGAGACTAAAATAGAAGAGTTAAAAAAACAAATTGAGATGGTAAAAGAGAGTTAAGAATTTTAAAATTTGTAAGAAAACTATTGAAATTTGTAAGAAAATTTTTTGTTAATTAATTTGATTATAAAATAATACTGTAATGCAATCAAAAACGCTCTAATGGGCGTTTTTATTATGCGATTGTTTATACTGTAAATTGACGAGAATTAATATGTCAAGTTACTATATTTTTTCAATACTAGGTAAATTACTCATATAATTTTTATCTAATAATTGTCAATTTAAAATTTATAATGACTTTGAGAAGAGAAATGATATATAAAATGATTAGAAGCAGAAGGTATAAAATATCTATTTTAAAGATAAAAGTGATACAAAAGAAAAATCGGCAAATATTCCATTTATAAAAATATTATGCTTTTTGTAATATATTATCGAGTTTGGCGTAAATGCAGTTTAAAAAGTATATACATGATATAATGACTGCGTGGATATTATAAAAAAGAATAATGTTAAAGCATAATTTATATCCCTTAATGCTTGATAAAATAAAAATAATTGATTGAACAAGGAGGATTTATGAAACAATTTAGCAACAAATTATTTAGTAAAAAGATTAAAAAAGTTAATAAACTTATGAATAAAATATTTTTAAGTTTATTGGTTTTAACAATGGTAACTGTCGGTATGTCGGGAGTAAATACCAGTTTTGCAGATACCACAACAATAGGTGGTAGTGATATAACCATAAATTCTGATACTACCCTTACAGGGACTAGTACAGGTGGAAATGTAACAGTTACAGGTGGCACATCTGATAACCCTATCGAACTTACCCTAGATGGTGTAACAATAGATTTGTCAGGTACAGGAAATATTAATGCTTTTATTTCTGGTAAACCCGCTATAAAAATAGCTGCTAATGCCCATGTAAAAATCATTTTAAAGTCTGGTACAACAAATATTTTAAAAGGTGGGCATTATTGTGCTGGCTTACAGCAAGAAGGAAACAGCTTAGAAATAACAGGTAATGGTGCTTTAACAGCTAGTAGCGGGGTACGTGCAGCGGGCATTGGTGGCGGTTATAATGCTGATGGATCAAATATAACTATAAGCGGTGGAACAGTAACAGCGACAGCTGGAAACTATGGAGGAGCAGGCATCGGTGGTGGTATATATGGAGATGGTTCAAATATAACTATAAGCGGTGGAACAGTAACAGCGACAGCTGGAAGTTATGGAGGAGCAGGCATCGGTGGTGGTTCAGATGGAGCTGGATCAAATATAACTATAAGCGGTGGAACAGTAACAGCAACAGGTAAAAATAGAGGTTCGGGTATAGGTGATGGTTCACAGAGCGTTGTTATAGGTGGTTCTGCGAGTGAAGTTGATGGCGATAGTAAATTTGAAACTACTCCAAATGGTTGTGCTATTATTTATACAAATCCCAGAATTCCATCAGATACATCTAATTTCTCTGGTATTATTTTTAAAGATAATGAAAATACAGGAACTATGTATGGCAATCCTACAATAAATAAAGATGTTAAGTTAAAATCAGGTAAATCATTTACAATACCAAATGGTAAAACTTTAACCATTGCAAATGGAACTATTTTTACTAACAATGGAACAGTTACAAATTATGGCACTCTCACAAACAATGGCATAATGACAGGTAGTGGTGTAGTTAATGGTACAGGTCAAGTAATGTATGGAATAAGATATCATAGAAATCATGGTATTAATGATACAACAGTTGTAACAGATACAAAAGGCAACGAAGTAGATTATACTGTAAAAAAAGCAAGTCATACAGATATAAACTTTACTCGAACAAGTTATAGTTTTGAAAAATGGACGACAAATCAAGATGGAACGGGTACAGAGTACTGTACAGGTACATCTCATACAGAAAATACTTCATATACTGTGGATGACTCGCTTGATTTATATGCAAAATGGAAACCAAATGAGTACACAATTAGCTTTGATAAAAATGGTGGGGTAGGAAATACTACACCTAGTGCCATAACAGCAGATTATGATTCAAGCATTACACTTCCAGCTGGAGGTGGACTTAGTAAAACTGGATATCATTTCACAGGTTGGAATACAAGTTCAGATGGAACGGGAACTAACTACTCAGCATCTGGTAATTATACTATAAATCATGACAGTGATAAAACATTATATGCACAGTGGACAATAAATCAGCATACGATTAGCTTTGATAAAAATGGAGCTATAGGAAATACAACACCTAGTGCCATAACAGCAGATTATAACTCAAATATTACACTTCCAGCTGGCGGTGGACTTAGCAAAACTGGATATAGTTTTTCAGGTTGGAACACTAAGGCAAACGGAACGGGAAGTAACTACTTAGCATCTGGTACTTACACCATAAATCATGACAGTGATAAAACATTATTTGCTAAGTGGACACCAATTAAGTATACGATTAGCTTTAATAAAAATGGAGCTATAGGAAATACTACACCTAGTGCCATAACAGCAGATTATAACTCAAATATTACACTTCCAGATGGTAGTGGACTTAGTAAAACTGGATATAGTTTTTCAGGTTGGAATACTATGGCAGATGGAACGGGAACTAACTACCCAGCATCTGGTACTTACACTATAAATCATGCAAGTGATAAGACACTGTATGC
>PDWI01000395.1_pt1 | contig 70765 bp, 56 predicted proteins | sample 1430891 | NCBI WGS metagenome assembly PDWI01 (sample SAMN01162508, study PRJNA174530) | Oral metagenome, whole genome shotgun sequencing project. | biome: Marine environment; feature: Marine mammal; material: Swab sample of the gingival sulcus; isolation source: swab sample of gingival sulcus...
TGAACCCTCAAGAAATAGAATGTACGGGAAATGAGATTCAGAAAGCATGAAGTTCGCAATTTCCGATATGTTTTTATGCGACCTTTCTATCGCATTTCCGGCAGCCATTAAGTCTTGATTATTGGCTTTTCCTACTAACTTTCCTTTTAAAATATTTTCAATATCTTTTCCTTGATGTTTAGCTTCCGATACTAAAACGATTCTCCAATTTCCGTTATCGTCTTTTACTTCTATAATTCCTCCATCGGGTTTTATACTTGAATTTGAAACAAAAAGCGTTTGTCCTAAATATTTATCAATTTTTTGAAGTGATTCGTTTATTTCTTCTTTTTTTATAGTCTTTCTGTAACGAAAAGATAATTGGGGATATTCTTTTTCGAGTTGTTCAACAACAAATTTTGATATTTTCCCAATGGTCAAATCGTGCAACTTGGCCTCACTCCCAAATATACCCACAACTCCTTGAGATTTTTTATGCTGATTGGTTAATCTTTTTGATTGATTTTTTTTAGACATATTGTAAATCCTCAAATTATATTTTGATTTCTAAAGAAAACCCATAACCATAATTACAAAAATAGCAAAATTTATCTAACCAACAAAAAACACCCTCCCAAAGGAGAGTGTTTTTTAAATTGTAATATTTTATATTACTTAGTCAAGCAAAGCCGCTCTTGCAGCAGCCAAACGTGCGATAGGCACACGATAAGGAGAACAAGAAACATAAGCCAATCCTGTTTTGTGGAAGAATTCCACAGAAGCAGGGTCGCCACCGTGTTCGCCACAAACACCAAGTTTGATGTCAGGACGTGAGGCTTTACCATCTTCAACGCATTTTTTCACTAAATAACCAACGCCTTCTTGGTCAATAGTTTGGAAAGGATCATTAGGAAGTATCCCTTTTGCCATATATTGAGGTAAGAAAGTACCGGAGTCATCACGTGAATAACCAAATGTCATTTGAGTCAAGTCATTAGTACCGAATGAGAAGAATTCAGCGTGTTTTGCAACTTCGCTTGCTACAATAGCAGCACGAGGAATTTCAATCATAGTACCCACTAAGTAATCGACTTTAATACCTTTTTCTTCCATTACTTTTTCAGCAGTAGCTTTGATAATTTCTTTTTGTTGTTTGAATTCTGCTACAGTACCTATTAGTGGAACTTTGATTTCAGGTCTTGCGTCGATGCCTTTTGCTTTCAAATTACAAGTAGCCTCGATGATTGCACGAGCTTGCATTTCAGTAATTTCAGGATAAGAAACACCTAAACGACAGCCACGATGTCCCATCATTGGGTTGAATTCGTGAAGAGCTGCAACTTTCGCTTTTACTTCTTCAAGAGTGATACCCATTTCTTTTGCCATATCTTCTTGAGCAGCAGTATCATGCGGAACAAATTCGTGAAGTGGTGGGTCCAATAGACGGATAGTTACACCAAATCCGGCCATAGCTTCCAAAATACCTTCAAAATCACTTCTTTGGAATGGTAAGATTTCTTCCAATGCAGCTTTACGATCTTTAACATTTTCAGCTAAAATCATTTTACGCATTGCAATGATTCTTTCGCCTTCGAAGAACATGTGTTCAGTACGGCATAGACCAATACCTTCAGCACCGAAATCACGAGCAACTTTTGCATCGTGTGGAGTATCAGCATTTGTACGAACACGTAATTTGCGATATTTGTCAGCTAATTCCATGATAGAACCAAAATCACCTCCCAAATCAGGGTCTTGAGTTTCGAGTTTACCTTCGTAAACTTCACCTGTTGAACCATTTAATGATAACCAGTCACCTTCCTTGTAAGTTTTACCATCCATTTTCAAAGTGCGTTCTTTGTAATCAATAACGATTGACCCTGCACCTGACACACAGCATTTACCCATACCACGAGCAACCACTGCTGCGTGAGAAGTCATACCACCACGAGCAGTTAAGATACCGTTTGCAATATTCATACCTTCCAAATCTTCAGGAGAAGTTTCAGTACGTACTAACAGAGAATTTTCAAACTTATCACATTCATCAGCGAAGAATACAACCTGTCCGGTAGCAGCACCTGGCGAAGCAGGAAGACCTTTAGCTACTACTGTTGCTGATTGGATTGCTGATTTTTTAAATACAGGGTGTAACAACTCATCTAATTTAGCAGGTTCTTGGCGTAAGATAGCAGTTTTTTCATCAATCATGCCCTCTTTAACCATTTCGTTTGCGATACGAACCATCGCTTGACCTGTACGTTTACCATTACGAGTTTGGAGTAACCACAATTTTCCATCTTGGATAGTGAATTCCAAATCTTGCATATCTGAGTAGTGTTTTTCCAGTTTATTTTGAGTCTCATTCAATTCTTTGTAGATTTCCGGCATTACTTCTTCTAAAGAAGGATATTTTGTAGCTCTTTCTTCTTCAGAAATATTTTGTAGTTTAGCCCAGCGTTTTGAACCTTCAAGAGTGATTTCTTGAGGAGTTCTAACACCCGCAACTACGTCTTCGCCTTGAGCGTTGATTAAGTATTCACCGTTGAAAATGTTTTCACCTGTACCTGCGTCACGAGTAAATGCAACACCTGTACCGGAATTTTCGCCCATATTACCGAATACCATTGCTTGAACGTTTACGGCAGTACCCCATTCTTCAGGAATTGAGTTTAACGCTCGGTAGTATTTCGCACGAGGGTTCATCCAAGAATCAAATACCGCACATACTGACCCCCAAAGTTGTTCCCATGGAGAATCAGGGAAATCAAGGCCAGTTTGTTTTTTAACGGCAGCTTTGAAGTCCACTACTAATTTTTTCAAATCATCTACAGTAAATTCAGTATCTAATTTGATACCTCTTTCTTTTTTCAATTCGTCCATAATTTCTTCGAACGGATCTTCATCTTCTTTAGATTCAGGTTTCATACCTAAAACTACATCACCGTACATTTGAACGAAACGGCGGTAAGAATCCCAAGCGAATCTTTCATTTCCTGTTTTAGCTACTAATCCTTCAACAGCAGCATCATTCATACCTAAGTTCAACACTGTATCCATCATACCAGGCATAGATACTCTTGCACCTGAACGCACTGACAATAATAATGGGTTTTCGTTTGAACCGAATTGAGTACCCATGATATTTTCTATATTAGCTACGGCAGCTTCAACTTCAGCTTTCATTAACTCAACAACAGTGTCTTTACCGTCGCGGTTATATTCTGTACAAACATCGGTTGTAATTACAAATCCCGGAGGTACTGGTACACCGATTAAATTCATTTCGCAAAGGTTTGCACCTTTACCACCAAGAAGGTTTTTCATATCTGATTTACCTTCGGCTTTACCGTTTCCGAAAGTATAAACTCTTTTTACATTATTGCTCATCTGCAATACTCCTTTGAATATTTAATTCAAAAAACAACTATTTACCCGATTACAAAATTACGATTTTTTCGGCAATTAACAGTTAAGTTAGTATGGACTTTTTTCATATTACTTCTTTTTTGTTTTTTTAGTTTGGGTTATATTTGAGAAAAATCATAAAAAAAGACGTGATAAATCACGTCTCACAAATCATAATTTGTAATGAACTATCTACTTCGCGACAGCAAAAACTTCGGACTTACACTTTTTGTTTAGTTTTTCGTGTGTATGCCCTTTTGTATTTCCAGTCTGTTGAGACTTACCATTTTTATCAAGTTTTTTTTGTGACTTATGGTGTTGTTTACCGTTGCTATTTCTTGGTTTTCGGTTATTTCTGTCACGAGATTTACCACTTCTTGAATTGACTTCTTTAGAGTATTCTCTTGCTTTAGGCTCTTCTCTCACAGGGAAATCATCTACCGCTTTCAATGAACTTCCATGAGGAATTTCGGCATCTCGTGGGACATAAACTCTACCTTCTTTTACATACTTTTCCAAAACTTCAAATTCAATATTTTCGTATCTCCTTTCCGCTTCGAAAAATAGAGTTGTTATGTCTTTAAAGATGTCAACTTTCATAATTTTAGCTGCTCCCTCATCCGTATCAATCAAAGAATTAATTGGCGGATATTTATCAAAAGCCTCTTCGTACATATCGTACTCAAATTTCAAACAGCATTTAAGGCGAACACAGTTTCCGCTTAATTTAGAAAGGTTAGTCGACAGCTGCTGTGTCTTGGCATGATCAAGCGTAACGTGATTGAAACCCGGCAAGAACGACGAACAGCATATGTCTCTTCCACAAGGGCCAATATTAGGCCCAAGTCGTTTTGCCTCTTCACGAGTACTTATTTGGCGAAGTTCAATACGAGTTCTGTGTGTACGGGCGAGTTCTCTAACCAAATTACGGAAATCTACCCTTTGCGGAGCCGAAAATGCAACCGTTAATCTTTGGCGATCTAATTGCCATTCTGCTGAAATGATTTTCAGTTCCAATCCGTAGCTTTCAGCTAAGTTTTGTACTGAATCAATAATTTTGCTTTGCTCGTTAAGATTATCTTTGTACATTGAAATATCTAAATCATCTGCTTTTCGCTTTACAGAATATTCAGGCATTTCGTTTACCTCACAACGGCACACCTTGTTTTTCGCAATTTTCCCAATATTATAAACAGTTCCTAAGTCCTCACCGCTTTCAGTCTCGACGATAACTCTATCGCCAATAGCTAATTCAAACAATTTCGAATTGCAATAGAGGACTCGTCGGTGAGCCATAAATTCAACTTCCACGTATTCAGAACTTTCATCTTGGCAATAGTCTCTACCACGTAGTAATGTCTCTATTTGTTTTCTTTCATTTATCTCATTTTGTTTCTGTCCGTAGCAGTTGCAATCCTTGCACCCGTAAGAGCAGTCATCATTCAAATCCGGCGTATCCGATTTATTATCATCTACTTCCATCGTCGGATTATTATACATGTTAATACCTTTCGGTTAATAATCAATCTATGTCAATATATACGTGAATATCTGACACAATCCTGACAACATCACAGAATTGTGTTAACTTATTATTTATATTATAGTTATGTTACTATCTTAGTATAAACGGAGCACCATAATACCTCTAAAATGGAATACTCCACATGAATGTTGTATCTGTTAAAAACAGCATCTATACAACAACTTCCTAATATTCAATACTTTGCCTAATTCTTCGAGAAGAATTATAGAGAATCTACGTAATCTTCATCAACCTCGAAATCTTCCGGCAGTAAAATACGTCCGCAACTTTCGCAATAATAAACATATTCAAGATTATTTCTAACATCAACCATTTGTTGAGCAGGCAATGAATTAAAACAGCCACTACAAGAAGTCCTGCTAATAGTAACAGCAGCATCACCGTACATGGTACGTATTCTCTCATAACGGACAATGTGTTCCTGACCAATTTTTCCAATCATAGTCTCTCTTTTTCTAGAAAGGCTTTTGATTTCAGACGTTTGGGTTTTAGTGATAGTTTTAATTTCATTGAGCCTATCAGTATATTCTTTTTGTTGTTCTTCGTATTCTTTGACTTGAGTAGCTTGAATAACAGTCAAGTTCTCTAATTTCATTGCTTCTTTTCTCATTTGCTCGCTTAATTTTGAGTGCTCACGTTTGATAAAAGCAATTTCGTTTGTAATTGCATCAAATTCCTTATTGTTTTGAACTTGGAATTGTTGCTGTTTTAACTTATCTTCTCTTTGCTTTAGCTCCACTAATGTGCCACGAGCCTTAGAGATGAATTCATTTATATCATTTATAATACCTTCTGTTTCATCAACAGTTTCTTTGGCTTTATCAGCTTTTACTTTTTGTTTTTCTGCTTTTTCCGGCAAATCACCGAATTCTTCATTTAGTTCGTCAAGCTGTTCGTCAATATAAGCCAAAGTACCTATATTATATATCTGATGTTCCATAAGTTACATACCGTATCTATTTGTTAATAAATTTATTTGCTCACTTGCTAACCCTTTTTGGTCTGGATAATAACAGACGGGATTAGTATATACTTCAGAAAAATCAATCTCGACGTTTTCGCCGGAATTCTCTTTGATTGATTTCTCGATTATTTTTTTTAGTACCGGTGCCAAAAATTGCTCCATTTCGTAATGTCCCGGGTCAATCAGCCACATTTTTCCTTTCAAACTGTGGAACTGATGGTAAGTACAGTCGGCAGTGATATAAGCATCAACACCGGCTCTGAGTGCATCATCAATCATGCTACTGCCACTTCCACCGAGAATAGCAACTGTTTTGATTGATTCTGTTTTGCCTTTGCAGTATTTAAGAGGAGCGATAAAATTATGAGATACGCTTTCTATAAAAGTTTGATAATCAATAGGTTTATCAAACTCTCCAATTACTCCAAGGCCTGCGTTTTCGACTTCTTTATCTGGAAGAAGAAAGGATTTATAAGTCAAACCTAATTTATCAAGAAGAATTCTGCTTGTTCCATACTCATACGCATCGAAAGTTGTATGTACGGAAATTAGGGCAATTTTTGCAGAAATTAGCTTTGTTACTAGCCTTCCAACTCTTTCTTCATCTTCAATTTTCAGAAGTGGCATCCAAATTAAGGGATGAAAGGTTATGATACAATCGAAATTTCCAGATATAGCTTCGGCAACAACGTCATCAGTAACCTCATAAGTTATCAACAACTTATCGACGTTATCTCTTCCGCTTTGCAACTGCAGACCAATTCTATCTTTTTCCATAGCGGTCTTGGCAGGCAGCACTTTTTCAATATTTTCGATTAATCCTTTTAGCTTCATTACAGTCAAAAACACAAAATTCGACATTTTACCAAATGTAAAATTAACTAAAAATATGCTTTTATACAATAACTTGTAGGATATTCGTTGTTTTTTTTTTGAATTATGTACCTTAGATATGAAGAAATTAGTTTTAACTATAATATTGTTAGTTACTGTATTTACGGAAGATATACTTTCTCAAGATACAAATTTTATTTTTAAATCACCTCGTCCTCTTTTAGAGAGCAGTATTGCTCTACGAGATTATAACCACATCGCAGGAGCGGACATTTTCATAACCGAAGCCGGATTCGGTTTGGGTGGCCACTACCAAAAATATATAAATAAAAAATTCCTTTTTCAGTGTGACATAAATTTTTCCGGTCTTAAAAATAGTGATGAACAGAAAGCCCAATACATAACACCGGAAGGTGATATTGTCTATTTAGTTCTCAATAAGGTGAATAGAATTTATAGAATGCCTTTATCAATCGGGGTAAAATACAACGTACTCTCCTCCATTTTGGGAGATGGTTTCAAGCCGTATATAGGTGCGGGTGTAGGCGGAAGTATGATTTTTATTCTGCCCTATGAGGAATTTCATGATGATTTCTTCGGCTCTATCAACTACATGAAAACTGAAATTAAACCGTTAGCTTACGTTGAGACGGGAGCAGATTTTGGTAGCGACAGTAAGAAGCGTTCCACCGTATATGTCCGCTACTACTACATTCCCTACGGCGGCAAGGGAATCGAATCAATCAGAGATCTACCTATTGAAAATTGCGGTGGAGTATTTCTCGGACTTAGGTTTGGTTTTGCATGGTAACATAGCATTAGGGTAGCGAGGTATTGAGATTGTCTTTTCAGCTTAAGCATTACTTTATATGTTAAACATAATGTATCTTTTCACATATCGCCACATCAACAATTATCCCACTTTTTTTTAAGGAATGTAGCGTATATCAGAGAAAATTTGTAATTTTGTGAATATATATTTGTGCATTGGGCTTTTAGCCCTTTTGTTTGTAATTCAATATTTAGTGAATAATCATGGCACGACGCGCTAAAAAACACGTAATAGATAAGAAGACAATTATTGATGCTTTCTCCGAAATGGCAAAGGATAAAAGCATCGACAGAGACTTGCTACAAGCTGTTTTAGAAGAGACTTTATCAATGGTTGTCCGGAAAAAATATGGTCAGCACGCCAATTTTGAAATTATCGTAAACATGGAAAAAGGGGATATCGAGATTTACCTAACCAAAGAAGTTGTTGATGAGGTAGAAGACCCTATCGTGGAAATCTCGGTTGAAGAAGCAAATAAATTTAGTGAAGAAGAATTAGAAGATGGTGATGATTTCATCGAAGAAATCACACTTGATAACATAGCAGACAGTTTCGGAAGACGATTAATCTCGCTTGCCGGACAAAACTTGAATCAACGTATCCGTGATATTGAAAAAGATAATATCTACAACGAGTATGTTTCCAAAGAGGGTGAAATTATTATCGCGGAGATATACCAAATCCGCCGTCAGGAAATTCTGTTGCTACATAACAAGATTGAGATGAAGCTGCCTCGTCGCGAGCAAATTCCAAACGAAAACTTCAGAGGCAGAAAAAATCAGACGATTAAATGTTTGGTCAAAGATGTAAACCGTCTTGCAGGCGGCAACCAACCAGAAATCACACTTTCACGTGCCGACAATAAGTTTCTTGAGAAATTGTTTGAGATTGAAATTCCTGAAATTTATGACGGAATTATTCAAATCAAAGGTATTGTTCGCGACCCGGGCGAAAGAGCCAAAGTTGCCGTTACTTCTTTTGATGACAGAGTAGATCCTGTAGGTGCATGTGTTGGTATGAAAGGTATTCGTATCCACTCAATCGTTCGTGAGTTAAACAACGAAAATATTGATTTAGTGGAATATTCTGATGATCCGAAAACATACATTGAAAGGTCGTTAGCACCTGCTACTATCTTGGAAGTGTCTGTCAATGATGAAACAAAAACTGCTAACGTTATCGTTCCTGAAAACCAAGTTTCATTAGCTATCGGTAAAAACGGTCAGAATGTTAAACTTGCTTGTCTATTAACAGGATATGATATTACACTCGAAAAAGAAGGTGGCGAAGATATTGACCTATTCGAATTTAAAGAAGAATTAGGTATTGATATTTACGAAGAGTTGTTTGACTTGGGATACGAAACTGCCCGTGATTTCTTAGAAGGTGATATTGATGAAATTCTTGCGGTTGAAGATATGACTAAAGAATTACTTATCGAAATCAGGTCAATTATGCTTCAAGAATTCGAGGAAAAAGAAGATCCTGCTATTCTGGTAAAAATTAATGAAAGTAAATCTCATTATGAACCAAAGCCAGAAACAGGGCAGACAAAAGATATTGAAGACCTTATCGAAGAAAACAAGGTAAAAGAAGATAAGGATCTTCTAAATTTAGCAAATATTTAATTTTGCAGAAATGTCATAGAGTAACAGCCGAAAGGTTTAGTGCTCTATGTTTTGTTTGGGTAATATCCAAGCATATTTTTAATAGGGATAGAATTAGGATTTATGGCAAACGTCAAGAAAAAAAGACTATTTAAGATTGCTTCCGAAATTAATATCGGGAAAGATGCAATTGTGGCTCACTTGAAGCAAAAAGGCTTTGAAGTAGAAAATAAACCTACTGCTATGCTCACTGAAGAGATGGTAGGAGTTGTTTATGATAAATTCAAACGTGAGTTGCGTGCAGTTGAAGTTCAAAGAGAAAAACTCGAGAAAGTTAAACACATTCGCAAATCATCAGATGATGAGCATGAGATTGAGCATAAAGTTGAACATACACAGCATTCAGAACAGAAGCCAGAACCAAAGGTTGCTGAAAAAGAAACTGAGGTAAAAGAAAAATCAGTTGTAATGGAAGAAAAAACTGCTCCAAAAGCTGAAGCAGAGCCTCACTCTGCCGATGTGGGTGATGTGATTGACCTAAGCTCAATCTCTAATGACCCCATAAATGACAGAAAGAAAAAATCAGCGAAAAAACCAGAAAAATCAACCACTAAGACTACCCCGAAAAAGGAAGAGCCAAAGGCTAAAACTACCAAAGTCACCTCCAAAAAAGGAGAGGCAAAAACGAAAGCTCCGAAAAAGGAAGAGCCGAAAGTTGAAGCTACTAAACCAACTCCGAAAAAGGAAGAACCGAAAGCTAAAACTACCAAAGACACCTCCAAAAAAGAAGAGGTAAAAACGAAAGTTCCGAAAAAGGAAGAGCCGAAAGTTGAAGCTGCTAAACCAACTCCAGAAAAAGAACTGAAAGCTGAACCTCCGAAGCAGAAAGATAAAAAAATTGAAACTGTTACCAAAGATGGAGATGACAGAAGCCTCAAAGGCTTAACAGTATTGGGCAAAATAGATATATCTAAACCTCGTAAAAAGGCCGATGCTCCTAAACCTGAAAGAAGAAAACGTTCTCGACGTAAAAAGCCGGGAGAGGGAGGAGAATCTCAAGGCGGAAGACCTGACAACCGTCAAGGTGGAAGACCTGACAACCGTCAAGGTGGAAGACCTGACAACCGTCAAGGCGGAAGACCTGACAATCGTCAAGGTACAGGCAAACCTTATGGCAACAAAGATAATAATAGTAACTATCAAGATAGAAAATCAAGATACGAAGATAAAAGTGCTTATTCTTACGAACCGCAAGAAAAAATTGACAGCCCATACAAATCTAAAAAACCGCGTACTTCCAACCAGCCGATTAATTTTGGCGGAAATACACCTCAATTCGGCGGTGGACCTCAAGGTGGTAAAGGTGGCGATGACAGAACAGATAAAAAGCGTCACAAGAAACGCAAAACTAAACAAGATAAAATTAGCAGGATAGATGTTGAAAAGGCAGTAAGAATGACCATGATGGAAATGGATCCATCGTCTTCTGCTACGTCACGTCAAAAAAATAAACAAAAACGTAAAGTCGAGAAGGAAGAAAAGATTCAGAAGGAAATGGAAATCCAAATGCAACAGGAAACCATTCTTCAGCTTACTGAATTTGTAACTACCTCTGATTTAGCTAACTTGATGAATGTTAATCTCAATGAAGTAATCATGAAGTGTATGGAACTCGGCTTGATGGTAACAATCAATCAAAGGCTCGATAAAGATACAATTATGCTTATCGCTGATGACTACGGATTTGAAGTAGAATTTGTTGATGAAAAACAAATGCAGTTCATTGAAGAAGAAGAAGATAGCGAAGAAGATTTGAAACCTCGTTCTCCTATTGTAACGATTATGGGACACGTGGACCATGGTAAAACATCACTTCTTGACTATATCCGTAATGCAAACGTTGTGGCAGGCGAAGCTGGTGGTATCACTCAGCATATCGGTGCATATACAGTGGACATGGGCGATGATAAATCAATCACATTCCTTGATACTCCGGGACACGAAGCATTTACTGCGATGCGTGCCCGTGGTGCTCAAGTAACCGATTTGGTAGTTCTTATCGTTGCAGCAGATGATAGTGTGATGCCGCAAACAATTGAGGCAATCAGTCACTCTCTTGCTGCAAATGTACCGATTGTAGTTGCAATCAATAAAGTTGATAAACCTGATGCTAATCCTGATAGAATTAAACAACAATTAACTGACCATAATGTATTAGTCGAAGATTGGGGCGGTAAGTTCCAATGTGCTGAAATTTCAGCTAAGAAGGGTACGAATGTTGATTCCCTCTTGGAAAAAATATTAATTGAAGCGGAACTCTTAGAGTTGAAAGCAAATCCTGACCGTATGGCTCGTGGTGTTGTAATCGAATCTAACATGAGTAAAGGCTTCGGTTCAGTTGCAACAGTTATCGTGCAGAAAGGTACATTGAAAGTTGGCGATCCATTTGTAAGTGGTACACGTTACGGTCGTGTTCGTGCATTGCTTGATGATAAAGGCGAAAGAGTACAAGAAGCAGGCCCATCAACTCCTGTAGTAGTAATCGGTTACGATGGTTTAGCTGAGGCAGGAGATAGTTTCATGACTCTTGAAAATGAAACGGAAGCAAGAAAGATTGCTAACGAAAGAACTCAGCTCAAGCGTGAACAGGAACTTAGACAAGTTCGTCATATTACATTAGATGAAATTTCCGCACAAATTCAAATGGGTGGCGTAGAAGAATTGAACATTGTTATTAAAGCCGACGTGGGTGGTTCAGCTGAAGCACTGGCAGATTCATTGCTCAAACTTTCTACAGAAGAAGTTCGTGTTAATATACTACACAAAGGGGTAGGTGCGATTACCGAAACAGATGTTATGCTTGCTGCTGCATCGTCGGGTATCGTTGTCGGATTTAATATTAATCCAAATGCCTCTGCTCGTCAGATAGCACAACGGGAACATATTGATGTTCGTCGTTATGATATTATCTATGACTGTATCAATGAAATTCAAATGGCACTTGAAGGTATGCTTGCCCCTGATATTAAGGAAATAGTTACCTCTGTTGTTGAGATTCGTCAAACTTTCAAAATCAGTAAAGTCGGTACAATCGCGGGTTGCCATGTACTTTCCGGTACTGTCAAACTTAACAGTAAAATCCGCGTATTACGTGATGGGTTCAAAATTTTCGAGGGTAATATAGCATCACTAAAACGTGAAAAAGATGATGCTGCGAAAGTTGATAAAGGATTCGATTGCGGTATTCAGATTGAAGGATTTAACGATATTAAAGTTGATGACATTATCGAATCTTATGAATTCGAAGAAGTAAAACGTACTTTGAAATAATTTGAAGATTCTCAAATACTCAAATATCCAACTCTTTATAAGTGTTGGATATTTTTTATTGATTTTATATTCGATATTTTATGACAGAATGTCATTCTAAACCAACAATTAAAGTCAATAAGTCAGAACTTCTGTAAGTTTGTCATCAAACACGAAATTGGCACGAAATTATATGTGTAGATTTTGCGAAATCAGCTTTTGGATTCTTGTTTTTCTTCTTTGAGTAGAAAGTAAAACATAGAGAATGCTAAAACGTTAATATATAGTTATTTATGAATTTTAGTTTTTGGGATATAAATGGCAAAGAAAACTCGGCAACAGCCATTGAGGGGTACAGCCCACGTAAAAAAAGACATGGCAGAAACTTATCAAAAAAATGAGGGTACTCGAAAAATACATATTACGGAAGATGACCCTGTAAAAGTGGAAGAACAAGTACAAGACGAGTCAAAGGAAAAGAAAGAACCGAAAATCAAATTTGATGATTCTCAGGTTAATGATAATGAAGTCAAAGAAACTGCGGAAAGTTCAGCAAACGATTCAGAAAAGGGTAGAGAGGACGCAAAATCGGAAGAACTCGATGCAGCTCAATTAAAAGACCAGCTAATCAGAAAAGCAGCGGAATTAGAAAACTACCGTCGCCGTACCCAACGAGAAAAACAAGATCTTATCGAATATGGGAATAAAAATTTGCTATTCCGTTTGCTTGATATTACCGATAGTTTCGACAAAGCATTCGAAGCAGGTGAGAAGAGCGGTGCAGATGAAAAAATGTTAGAAGGTTTCCGTATGATTTATACTAATCTTCTCAAGATTTTTGAAGAAAATAACGTGAAAGAAATTGAAATCCCGAAAGGCACAAAATTTGACGTGCAATATCATGAGGCAATTATGGCAATGGATTCAGATTTGCCGGAGGGAACTATTGTTCATGTTGCACAAAAAGGATACACATACGGTGAAAAAGTTTTACGCCATACCAAAGTTGTTACATCTAAAGGAGCTGAGGGGTAATTGGATAAAAGAGATTTTTACGAAGTACTTGGAGTAAGCAAAACGGCATCTGACCAGGAAATCAAATCTGCATACAGAAAACTGGCGATGAAATATCACCCTGATAGAAATCCTGACAATAAAGAAGCAGAAGAAGCTTTCAAAGAATGTAGTCAGGCTTACGAAGTACTTAGTGATGCCGATAAACGTGCCCGCTACGATAGATTCGGACATCAAGGCCTGCATGGGGGCGGTCAGGATTACCATAACTTCAGTAATATCAATGATATATTCTCTATGTTCTCTGATGTTTTTTCAGGTGGAATGGGTAGTGGCGGAAGTATTTTTGATAACTTGTTCGGTGGTCGTAGTGGCGGTCATAAACAAAACCCAGGATATCAACGCGGTGGTGATATAAAAATCCGACTTCCTCTCACACTTGATGAAATTGCGAAGGGAGTTGAGAAAAAAATTAAAATCAAGCACTTGGTAGAATGCGACCATTGCCATGGTTCGGGAGCAAAGCCAGGGACTCAACCAAAAACCTGCTCGACCTGCGGAGGTCGTGGACAGGTGCAGCAGATTCAGCGTTCGATTTTAGGACAGATGGTCAATATAGTTACTTGTCCGAATTGTCACGGCACGGGACAGCAAATTACTGATAAGTGCGATTCTTGTTCAGGAGATGGACGGGTACAAAAAGAAGAATTGGTAGTCGTCAATGTTCCGGCTGGAGTTGAAGATGGACATTATTTACCAATAAACGGTAAAGGACATGCCGGTAAAAATGGCGGTCATGCGGGAAATTTAATTGTACTTTTCGAGGAAAAACCACATCCACTTTTCAAACGTGAGGGGAGTAATATTTACCAAGAGTTAGTAATCAGCTATCCTCAGGCAGTGCTCGGAGATTCAATAGAAATCCAAACGCTTCATGGAACAAAAAAAATCAAAATCAAACCGGGGTCGCAACCAGGAGACAGAATTGATTTAACTAATGAAGGTATCCCACAGGTAAATGGTTATCAAAAAGGCGATCATATAGTATTTTTGAATATACACGTGCCGAAAGAAAAAGACTTATCAAACGAAGAAAAGCAACAAATGAAAGATATGTTGGGCTCAAAAAACATAAATCCTCAACATACCTCGACGAAACAAGAGCAGCAATTCTTCGGGCAGATTAGGGATTTATTCGGCTAAAAAAATATGAAACTCATCGGCAAAGTTTTCAAATGGATTTTTAAAGTAACAGCATACTTGTTTATTTTTAGTGTGCTGTTAGTTTGTTTGTATAAGTTTGTTAATCCGCCGGTAACTCCGATAATGTTACTACGTGTAATTGATAATCCGAGAGTCGGAATTCATAAAGAATGGGTAGATTATGATGAGGTTGCTCCCGTGGTATATCGTTCAATTTTGGCAGCGGAAGATGCACGGTTTTTGACTCATAACGGGATTGACTGGAAAGCAGTCGAGACTGCTAAAGAATACAATCGAATCCACAAAGGAAAACGCAAACACGGTGCAAGCACAATCACAATGCAGACCGCAAAAAATACTTTTCTAACCCACCACAGAACCTATCTCCGCAAGGGATTAGAAATGTATTTTACATATATGATTGAATTCATTTGGGGCAAAAAACGTATCCTTGAAATCTATGTAAATATAGTAGAATGGGGAGATGGAGTTTATGGTATCGAAGAAGCAGCTCAATACCATTTTAAAAAATCTGCTGCCAATTTGACAGCAACCGAAGCTGCAAGATTGGCTGCAGTTCTACCAAATCCGAGGGGCTGGAACCCGGTAAAACCAACGAAATATATTCGGAAAAGAACATCTACAATCAAAGCTCGTGCAAGGCAAATTGGTTTACGAAAATTGGAAAAATGATACTGATCCTCTTCCCTAATACTTATTTTAACGCCTTGAATCCAATAATATCAGTATCTAAATCGTCACCTTTTGGCGATGGTCTTGGAAGGCTCTATTTTTTTGAAGTTTGACTGAATTAGGATTTTTAAGTGATAGAAAATAGAAAGAATCAAACTGCATTGGTGCTGAACGATAAGCGTATCAGCTATGAAGAGTTGTTATCAGAAATTGGAATTTATACGAGAATATCGGAAAACCTACCTGGCAAAAAGGTTGCAATTTTCGCTGAAAATTCTTTGGAATGGATTTATATTTTTTATTCTTCATGGTATAATGGAAATATAAATATACCTATTGATTTTATGAGTACGCCATCGGAATTGGCCTATATAATTGATGATTCCGATGTTGATGTCCTTTTCGTCTCACGAAAGACTAATGAAGTTTGGAAAAAGGCATCTAAACTTTCGCAAAACCAACCGTTGGTATATATCATTGAAAATATTGAAAATAATAAACCAACAGTAATTTCCGAAATGCCTAAGTATAATCAAGAAGATACCGCCTTAATTATCTATACTTCAGGAACTACAGGCAGCCCTAAAGGAGTAATGCTATCGTATAAAAATATTCTCGTTAATATTGATGCTGTTTCAGTAGGTGTTCCGATTTACAGAGAGAATCAGGAGGTTTTGGTAGTACTACCTCTGCACCATATTCTGCCACTATTAGGGTCGATTATTGCACCACTATATATAGGTGGAACCTGTGTTATGACACCTTCACTTCAGTCCGATGATGTAATGAAGACACTTGCCGACAATAAGGTAAACTTAATTATTGGTGTCCCGAGGTTTTATTCTTTGATTATCAAGGGGATACGTGCGAAAATCAATAAAAGTCCTATTGCAAAACTACTTTTCAATATCGCTTCAGTAGTAAAATCTAAATCCTTTTCAAAGTTGATATTTAAAAAAGTTCATGAAGGCTTAGGCGGACATGTAGAACATTTGGTCTGTGGCGGTGCAGCTGTTGACAGAGAAATCGAGAAGGATATCAATACTCTTGGTTTTTCATTTTTGGTAGGCTTCGGTATGACTGAATCGGCACCAATGATTACATTCCCTCGTCCCGGGAATACTCGTTTAGGAGCTTCAGGACAATCACTTCCGAATTCTGAAATTAAAATTCAATCAGGGGAAATACTCGTAAGAGGTCCACAGGTAATGAAGGGCTATTACAACAAGCCCAAAGAAACTGCGGCTGTAATAAAAGATGGCTGGCTTTATACTGGTGATTTAGGCAAAATTGATAAAGATGGATTTCTGTTTATTACGGGCAGAAAGAAAGAAATTATCGTAACCGAATCAGGGAAGAATATCAACCCGAACGAAATAGAATTCAAATTAATTAATACGGACGAAGTGATTTCTGAAATTGGGGTGTATTACGAAGATAATATTTTAAAAGCAATTATTTTTCCTAATTTTGCGAGAATCAAATCCGAAGGAATAATAAACCTAAATGATTACTTGAGAAATAATGTAATCGAAAAATATAATCAGACGGTATCCCCATATAAAAGAATTAGGAAGTTTTCAATTATTCAAGATGAACTTCCTAAGACAAGGTTAGGCAAAATCAAGCGATATGAACTCCCCAAATTAGCTATCTCCGATAAGAAAAATAAAAAGATAAAAATAGCAGAGCCAGATTTTCCTGAGTATCAAATGTTGACAGAATATTTGTCAAGTGAGAAGGGGATAACTATTTCGCCAAACGACCATCTTGAATTGGACTTGGGGTTAGATTCATTGGATATAGTTGAGCTTCAAGTTTTCATATATTCTTGCTTTGGTATCACCTTAGCTCCTGATGTGATATTAGAGCATTCAAACATTGAAAAATTAGCTAAATATCTAAAAGATAAAAAAACGAAACTCGAAATTGAATCCGTAAAATGGAGTGAGATTTTCAAGGAAAAATTTGAACTTAAACTTCCAAGAACATGGTTTACGCATACTACATCTAAGGTGCTTTCAAGATGGCTTTTCAGTATATATTTTAGAATAAAAGGAGAGGGAACAGAAAAAATACCTGACGGTCCTGTGATACTTGCTCCAAACCACCAAAGTTTCTTTGATGGACTTTTAGTGGGTATGTATATGAAAAACAAGCTATTCAAGAAAACCTATTTCTACGCCAAGAAAAAGCACTTTAATAAAAAAATCAAGCAGTTCTTTGCCCATAGAAATAATATAATTCTTGTTGATATTAATAAGGATTTAAAAGAAAGTCTTCTGAAAATGGCAGAAGTACTGAAAAATGGAAATAATCTAATTATATTCCCGGAAGGTACACGTAGCCAAGACGGTAGCCTTGGTGATTTCAAAAAAACATTTGCTATCCTTAGCCGAGAATTAAACGTGCCAGTTGTTCCAGTGGCGATTAACGGAGCTCAGAAGGCACTACCGAAAGGAAAATGGTTCCCAAGACCATTCAAAGAAATTTCCGTGAAATTTTTAGACCCTATATATCCAAAAGGACAGAACTACGATACATTGAAAGAAAATGTTCGACAAGCTATTGCTAATGCTTTTCATTAAGCCAGTTAGAACTATTATGAAGAAATAATGTTTCGTATTTTTTATCTAATAAGATTTTATTTATATACACAATGGAAGTATAATTAAAAATAAAAATCAATTTTATGTAAGATTTTACGATTAAAATAGTCTATATGCATATATAGATTGTTTTATTTGTTTGTTACTAATATGAAAAAGATTACGGTATCGATTTTAATGATTGTGTTTGCGGTATTTTCGGCGGATGCAGAATTTTACAGAGTTAAATTGACAGATAAAGGCCCCGGCAAAATAGAAGTCAATACACCCAAATACAAATCCATAATGCAAATAATGTCTTCCCGTGCAATTCAGCGACGTTGGCGAGATAACGAAGTTTACAAGTTTCAGGAAGAAGATGTACCGGTTTATAAACCCTATAAAGATGGGCTTTTGGATTTGGGAGTTAAAATTCATCTTGAGTCTAGATGGTTTAACTACCTTGTTATCGAGTGCGACCCTTCGATAACACAGAAAGTTACCAATTTAGACTATATTGATACTTTGATGATTGCACGCCATAAAGCAACAAGTGTATTCGGCGGTATCAGCGAAGAGACTGATATTCCTACTCCTGTCCATTACAATCCTAATCTACGTCCTGAAATTAATAATGAAATATATGAAATATCAATCCATCAAAACGAACATATCGGAGCAAGAGCTTTGCATGATATGGGCTATTTCGGTCAGGGAATTCGTATTGGTGTGTTAGATGGTGGCTTTCATAAAATAGATACCCTGCCATATCATTTTAAGAATATTATTGCTAATCGTGATTTTATCAGATTTGTATCCGATGCTGACAGCATGTCTCATTCTGAGGGAGGGATCAGGCATGGTTCGCAGGTACTCTCCATTATGAATGCAGAACGTGACAGCTTATATATGGGTATTGCAACAGGAGCTGAATATATGTTAGCCCGTTCGGAAACCACCTCTGAGGAGTCTCATTTGGAACTCGATGCGATGGTTAGTGCTATTGAATGGTTAGAGGCAGAAGGGTGTGATATTATTACTGCTTCGCTTGGTTATTGGAATATGGATGATGTACTTCAAGGATTTGAATATAGTGAAATTAACGGCACTTCATTGGTTGCGAAGGCTTATGATATGGCATACGAAAGAGGTATTTTAATGCTAAATGCTGCCGGCAATCACGGGCCTACCCCAAATACTATTTCTACTCCGTCAGATGCAAAAAATGTTCTTAGTATTGGTGCATTGGATAGAAATGGTAACGTTACCGGTTTTTCTTCCAGAGGCCCTCTTTTCAATGGGGACATGAGACCTCACTTGACAGCTTTCGGGAAGGATGTTGCAACGTATGATGCTTTCAATAAAGTATATGTCCTCGCAGGCGGTACTTCTTTTGCTACTCCGGTGGTAGCCGCAAGTGCTGCACTTATTTGGTCAGGACACCCGAGTCTTCATAATATTGATTTACGAAAAAGATTAATAGAAAAAGCGGCCATGTATGACGAGCCTGATAATAACTATGGTTACGGATTGCCTAATCTTGAGGCAGTTGAGGCGAGCTTAGACTATAGTATTGGGGATTTGATGTATTTTATTGATGCCGAAAAACAGAAGATGATATGCTTTGCACGTACAAGACCTCAATATGATGACAGCGAAAAACAACTAAGAATTCTCTTCGCAGGTGAGGACGAAGAATCTATTTTTACAATGGAATATTATACAGACAATAGAGAGGAGTATAACTACTATAGCAGTGCAGAAATTCCTATTTCAAAATTTAAGGGTAAACCTGCAAAGGCTTATATGTATATTGAGGATAATGGCAAATACAATAGAAAACCTTTTTATCACGATGGATATATTACCATAGACCCCAACGGAAAATATATTCCTAATGCTTTAGATCCGAAATATCTACCACCAGAAGATTCGGTCTCTAAATATGTTTTAGAAGAAGAGGTAACTGTATTTCCAAACCCGGCAGGAGACTTTTTAAATATTCATGTAAATACTTTTACACGGTCCGAAATTTATTCGGTAGAAGGTGCTTTATTGGGGAAATCGAATGCAAATCGAATTGACATTTCATATTTAGCTACCGGTGTGTATTTCGTAAAAATTTATACTTTAGATAGTATTGAATTTATAAAATTTATTAAGAGGTAAAGTAACTATGAAAAAAATGATTTATATTTTTATCGGGATTATTACAATTCTTGCTGTTTCGATAATTATTGCCAATAATAATTTAGAAAGGAGTGACGTAATGTCAATTTATGACCTAAAATTTAAAGATACAGAAGGTAAGGAAATCAAGATGGAAGAGTATAGAGGAACAACTATTCTGATAGTTAATACTGCTACAAAATGCGGATTAGCTTCCCAATTTGATGATTTAGAGGAATTATATCAAAAATACAAAGACAAAGGATTTACTATTATCGGGTTTCCGTGTAACCAATTCTTAAATCAGGAACCAGAAACAAATGAAACTGTTGTCGAAGCATGCAGAATCAATCATGGAGTAACATTTCTGTTAACTGAAAAGATTGACGTAAACGGAGATAATACGCATCCGGTTTTCAAATATCTTAAAGCAAACTCAAATAGTGGTTTATTTGGCAAAAGAATTAAATGGAATTTTACCAAATTCTTGATTTCACCTGATGGTTCAACAATAAAACGATATTCACCAACCACCAAGCCTGCTAAAATAGAAGAAGATATTTTAAGACTTATTAAATAGAAACGATATTTGTAATTGCTATCATAATAAAAATTATATGGGAATTATGCTTTTTACAAATCATAAAAATTTTATTGTTCATTTGATTGTACTATGTTCAAAGCGAAATAATTATATACCTCATTCCTAATTCCTATTAATAGTTTTTTCGATAACTTCTAACATCATATCTGCTGATTTATCCCACGAGAACTCTTTAGCCCATGCAACAGCACCTTCGCTTAATTTTCCTAATAGTTCCTCGTCCGAAAGGACAGTATCTATTTTTCTTGCTAATTCATCAATATTACCATATTCATAAAGTAAACCACTTTCGCCATCTTTTACCGAATCACGTAAGCCAGGGACGTTGGCCGAAATAGTAGGCGTTCCGCAAGCGTTTGATTCTATATTGGTAATTCCCCAACCCTCTTTCATAGAAGTATTAACCACTATCTGGGACTGTTTCAGAAGTTCTACTTTTTCTTCGTTGCTTACGAATCCGTGGAATATAACCCTATCAAATATATCAAGTTTTGTACATAATATTTCTAATTGCGGGCGATAATCACCCTTTCCGATAATATGTAATTTTGCGTTAGGAAATTTATTAGAAATTTTTGCGAATGCTTTTACAAGGTGATCGACGCTCTTATATTTCTTCAATCTCCCGAAGTATGTAACAGAAAGTTCATCAAATTTTTTACATACTTTCATCGGAAAATCATCTTGATGAATCGCATTTGGTACAATATCGAAATATTTTTTATCGAACCCCCTATCCATAAATTCATCAAGAGTGGATTGCGAAACGACGGCAAAAGGTGTTTTTTTATAGAATACATCAACTAATTTTTCAGCTATATTTACATATAGCCCCTGTGTTATACCTGCCTCACGGAAAATTGAATCACCGAAAAAGTGGTGGCTGATTGCCAAAAGTGGTTTTTGGACATACCGCGGCATATAAAACGGAATTTTATTTATATCATCAATAACTATATCATAATCATTTTTCTTGATGAGTGATTTATAATTTTTCTTAACAACATAATTGAATAAATTCCGGCTACCTCTACGGATTATTTTGATTCCATCAATGACTTCTTCGTCACGGCAGTTTTTGAATTTACAGCAAAATAGGGTTACAGAATGTCCCATTTTCACAATCCTACTGAAAATCTCGTGCATGTGAACCTCCGCCCCTCCGCCAAAAGGATTTTTAATGCACTGCCAGTTTACGATTAATATATTCAGTTTCTTATCCAAAATTTAATTATCCTCTATCTTTTTGTGTATTACAGTAATGGTAATAAACTATTAATCTTTTGTTCGCCACGATACCTTTGCCCTATTAAATCATAATTGGAATTTCTACTTTAATTTCTTCTTCTATTATATTTTTGCCTGCCATTTGATTGATTTTTGTAGCAATTTCTTTACTGATAACAGTTCTTGCAGGAACAACTTCTATTCCGTTTAAGGTTTTAATCGGCCCGATGGACATCATTCCTGCTTTAATCTTTGAAATTGGCATTACCTGTGGTACAAATTTTATATCATCTTGTATATCGTGTTCCGAACTATCAAATTTATAATCTACTGGTTTCCCTATTATGTATGCGATTTCTTCCAAATGATGATTAATTTCCGATTCTACAAATTCAACATCAATATATTTCAAACGTAGGATTAGTTCATGATTTTTAGGCATTAGTGCCGGGCATGTTCTATCCTTTTCTAAATCTAAGAATGTCTGTAGCACGTTCGTCGCGAACCATCTTCTGTGTCTCTGCAATATTTTCAGAGCTTCTTTGTGTCTGTGCTGAGTTTCAACTACAGATTGAGTTACTAACTTCTTAGTTGTAAATAATTTATACTGAGCAGGATGGGCACGATAAACAAAATTATGATAAAGATTGGCGATTGAAATTATCTGTGCTTTTATGTCAATTTGATTCCCCAGTAACTTTTTGGGAAATCCGCTTCCGTCTTCATGCTCCCACATCTGAGAAATTATATTCACGTATGGTTGTAAGTATTCTATATTACCCAGTTTATTTATAGTTCTGTTAAAAATACGGAAATATCTGAGCATCAAGTTTTCTTCTAAGTAGTATGGAACAGCTAATTTTAGTACATCTGGTAGATTGAATTCATAAATATTATGCATCATAGTTGCCATCAATAAACCCTTCATATCGTCAGATTCAAACCCCAATTCCTTAGCCATAGCTGTAACAATCTCACGGACAGATGTGATATGCGATAAGAAATAAAACTGCTCATGCTCTTCCAAAATATCTGACAGAGTAGAGATAAGCTGGTGTGGAAATACCTGTAGCCTTGTAACCAGTTGGCTGTAATCTTCGTTTTTCCGGGAGAGATTCGTATTTTCTGCTGAAATTGCATCTATTGTTTGATGTAAGCCTTTATTCTGAGTAGAAATAGAACTTATCTGGGAATTTAATTCATATTCAATTTTCTTGGATTCTTCTATTTTTACCATCAAGTCTTCCTTGACTACTTCCACCTCTTCTAATTTTTTCTGCAATAATTCTTCTTTTTCTTTTGCTTCTTCTAACTGTCGTTCTATGCTGACTAAATCTTCCTTAATTATATTTTGGTGAATATTTTTAGTCACATTCTGTTTATGTTTATCGGTACATACAACTATAGCTTGAAATATATTTAGGCTGTTGAGAGGTTTATTGAGGTACATGAATGCCTTGGTAGCTTGCACTGCTGCAACCACTTTTTGAGTATCAGACATATCCGTCAAAATCACATGAATTGTTGTAGGATAATCTTTTATTAATTTCTGAACCAGTAATCCCCCCGCTTCCTTGAACCCGACATTACAAATTGAAATAATAGGGGTCAGACTCTTTGGTAATTGGGCTACATCTTCGGCAGATTTTGCTACTACGACTTTGTACAGAGCTGAAATTGTTGATTTAATCAGCTCTATATCTGCTGCGTTATCATGAACTAATAATACTTCCGGTTTTTCCATTCCCATTGATAAGCCTCTCTTTGTTTAATCTCAATAATACTTGTTTAAGTCTATTTTTCTAAGTTTGCTAAGTTTGCTTTCACCTGTTCCAAAGAATTTTCCATGCTTGCGAGCTTTTCTTTTTCCTTGTCAATGATTTCCTGCTTAGCATTAGCCATAAATTTTTCGTTTGCTAACTTCTTCTTACACCCAAAGATATTTCCTTCTAAACGTTTGATTTCTTTTTCCATTTTCGCTTTTTCTTTCTCTACATCTATTGCATCGCCAACGTGTAGATAGAGATTAATTCCACGAACTACGGAAGCCATTGTCTGTTCAGGATTGGTATCCTTTTCCAAAATCGTAATCGGCTCGCATTTCGCCAATGCACCAAAAGAACCAATTTGGTCTTTCAAATCTGTTCTTTGCTCTGCATCTCCTGTGAATAGAGTTAGTTCCATTTTTTTAGAAGGTGGTACGTTGAGTTGAGCTCGCATTCTTCTAATTTCTTCAATCAATAACTTCATCAAGTCGAAGTTTTTCTCGATATTTTCATCTATCAAAGCATCATTGGATAAAGGTTTAGGTGCTAAACTGATTGATTCATTTTGGTTTTTTCCACAGAGTATATGCCAAATTTCTTCAGTAATAAACGGCATAACTGGATGCAAGAGACGCATGATTCCTTCATAAATATCAATCGCAAATTTCATCAATGATAGCTGATAATTTTTATCATTAGATTCATTGAATTGTACTTTTACTATTTCCACGTACCATGCACAGAAGTCCGACCAAATGAAATCATACATCAGTTTTGAGTATTCTGTTACTTTGAAATTGCCAATATAATTATCCAGCTTCGCAATAGTGGAGTTATATTTTGAGCGAATCCATTTATCCGCCATGGATAATTGTGATTCTTCCAATGGTTTAATTGTATTGAAATCAATGCCTTCGCCTCCTGCTTCTTCCATTTTCATTGTCAAGAAACGACCGGAGTTCCAAATTTTATTGGCAAAATTTCGTCCAATTTCTACTGACGGTACGTCTTGTTTTTCAACATCGACTTCCATTCTAATATCTTGCCCTAATGGAGCTAAGTATATCATAGTAAAACGAGTAGCGTCTGTTCCATATTTGTCAATTATGTTTAGCGGGTCAGGAGAATTACCTAAAGATTTTGATAATTTGCGGCCTTGCCCATCACGTATAGTTGAAGTGAAGTAAACATCTTTAAACGGAATTTTTCCTTTAAATTTCGTTGATGCCATAATCATTCTTGCTACCCAGAAGAAAATAATATCCGGTGCAGTAACAAGTAGGTCTGTCGGAAGATAAGTATTCATATCTTCGGTATCCCCAAAATTAAAATCTTCGCCCCAACCCATAGTTGTCATCGGCCATAGCCATGATGAGAACCAAGTATCTAATACATCAGGGTCTTGTGTCAATTTTGTCCCTTCAGGAAGTCCTAATTTTGTGCAAGCCTCTGCTTCGTTACGTGCAGCTGTAAATCGACCGTCTTCGGTATAATAAACAGGAACTCTATGCCCCCACCAAAGCTGACGAGAGATACACCAATCACGAATATTATTCATCCAATGTTCATACGTTTTTACCCAGTGGGCAGGGTGGAATTTAACTTGTCCTTCTTTCACGACTTTTAATGCTTCTTCTGCAAGAGGTTTCATATTAACAAACCATTGGTCGCTCAATAGCGGTTCGATTGGCTCCCCTCCCCGTTGTGAAATACCGATTTTATGAGTATAATCTTCTACTTTTTCGACTAAGTTAAGCTCTTCTAATTTCGCTGAGATGGCTTTTCTTGCTTCATATCTTTCTAATCCGTTGAACTCTCCGGCGTTCTCGTTCAGAGTTGCATCAGGATTGATAGTGTTAATAATTTCCAAATTGTGTCTTTCACCAACCATGAAATCATTCGGGTCATGGGCAGGAGTAATCTTAACGCAGCCGGTACCAAATTCAGGGTCAGCATGTTCATCAGCGATGATTGGCACTAATCTATCGACAAGTGGAACACGAACTTTTTTGCCAAGGAGATGGGTAAATCTTTCGTCTTTCGGATTGACTGCAACGGCAATATCACCGAAGATTGTTTCTGTACGAACAGTTGATATTTTCAAGTATTCGTCTGTGTTATTTCCTTTATCATCAACGAGATAGTAGCGTAAAGTATAGAATTGTTCGTTTACTTCTTTGTATTCTACTTCTTCGTCAGAAAGTGCTGTCATACCAAGCGGAGACCAATTGATAATTTTTTTGCCTTTGTAAATCAGACCTTCATCGAATAGTTCGATAAATACTTCCTGAACGGCATTAGATGGAGCCTCGTCCATTGTAAAAATAGTTTTATCCCAATCGCATGAGATACCGAGAGTACGGAGCTGCTTTAAAATTATACCACCGTATTCCTCTTTCCAGTCCCATACTTTTTCTACGAATTTTTCCCGTCCTAAATCATAGCGACTTAGCCCGTCTTGACGGAGTGCAGCTTCTACTTTTGACTGAGTAGCGATACCAGCATGATCCATACCCGGGAACCAACAAACATTATTGCCCAGCATCCTTTGACGGCGGATATATATATCTTGAAGGGTTTGGTTCAAGACGTGTCCAAAGTGCAGGATACCCGTTACATTCGGAGGAGGCATTAAAATTGAATAATTTATTCCTTTTTCTGATTTTTCTGATTTATAAATTTTATTTTCCTGCCACGTTTGATACCACTTGTCTTCAATTTCACGTGGACTATAAGACTTTGCAAATTCCAAATTCTATTCCAAAATACAAATTTAACATACTCTAATCTACAAAAATACAATTTTTTTTGACAATATCACTAATCCTCGTGAAATTCTTTTTACTTATAGTGTATTGAATCAGTCTAATCACTCATACAAGATGCTAAGTATAATGAAAAAACAGCAGTTAAAATTGCAAATGGAATCCACCTTTGGGGGGGGGCTGGCTTAGAATTTCATTAATCCTTTTATAATCGGGGATATAGTCATTTTTTTAATAAGCAACAAAATACAGAAATACAAAAATTTTGACGATTTTGTAACGTATTGATAAACTATATGGATATATTATCGGATATGTTGGACGGAACTTGATTGGATATAAACAAAACAAGGGGCTAATGCCCCTTGTTCAATATAAATATATTCAGTAACAATTACTCTACAATAAATTTCGCTGTGGTCGAATATTCTTTGTATTTTATTTGGCAGAGGTATATACCTGATTGTAGGTTGCTTGTCGTAATTTTTATACGCTTCCTCTGACCACTAACAGGCTCTACATTATATTCAGCTTTCTCAATTTTATTGCCTTTTATATCATATATTGAAACATCTAATTCTTTTAAAGTACCCGATTGCTGAAAAAACTCAACATTTGTATAACTCTGCGAAGGCAAAGGATAGGTTTTATAAATATCAAGCATTGGGATAAACGGCTCAATTTCAACACCAACAGGAACTGCCAGTGAGATTAATTTGTTTTTATCACAGACATAGATACCATTGCTAAAAGTTCCAACCCATAATTCCTCTGCTTCTTGATTAGCTGCAAGTGATGTGATATTCCAATCGTTATTATCACCAAATTCTTCGGGGCTTGGAATAAAACTCAGTTTATCGCTCCCAAGATCAAGAACAAATAAATCCATATCTCCGCCTATGAAAATACTATCTTTTTCAGAATTTACAAACTCAACTTCATTAAGATTCACACTATTTTTACTTGTTGGAATATCAATTACTTCAAGGCTTTCAATATTATCTTCTGAAATAGCAATCTTTACAATGAAATTTTCAATATATTGCTCATCATTTTTTTCATTGATATGGTAGCCAAACAAGTAAAAGCAATTACTTACTTCCGAGTATAAAACCTCATAATAATTCACCCAAATCTCGGTACTACCTAAATCTTGATAATGAACTAACAAATCCTGTATAGAAATCTTAGATTTATTATTTTTATCAGTAAACGAAAACCAAGATTTATCTGTGATTCCATATCTCAATATAGCACTATCAGCAAAACAATAGATATAGCCATCATTTTCGATAATGCAATGAAAATTCCTATTTGGAAGGAGAATTTCTTCTGGAGCTGTTTTCAAGAAATTATAATCTTCTAATATCTCATATTGTTGTAAATCAATATTATAATTGAGAGTTAGACTTCTCACATAGCCTTTATCTGTACTACAACTATTATCCACGGCATATATTGCTTTTTCAGCCATACACATATCAGTCATATAGTTTGTTTGATTATCATTAGGTACTGATTTAAAATACCAATCGTTATCTTGATAGAAACCGAACCCCCCAGAATAACTATGATAAATAATAGTACCATTTTTATCTTCGTATATTCTCCTAACTGGGGCTACGTTGTAACCTTCGGGCGATCTCATATTTGCATCAAATGTATGACTGTAATCTTTCCAGTCATCATTGGCAATGTCATACTTCTGAACTAGACCTCCCCACATTCCAACCCACAGATTTTGCTGTGAGTCTATAAAAGTTCCTTGAATGCAATTGGAGATTAATTCTGAGTTTTCATCATTTATATTTTTGATAATTATTGATGCGTGTATCATTTCAGTTGAAAAAAGAATTGAAATGAATACTAAAATATATGTAATTGTTTTTGTTTTCATTTTCATGCAATACTCCTTAATTGATAAGCAGTCGCCTATTCAGTTTTATGCTGAATAGGAGATTAGCTAAAATAAGATTCACTTACCAATTCAATGGTCCAATTGGTGCTAAACGGATTTGATTGGTCTCATAATAAGATTGGCAAGTTTCGTATTGGATTATATCATATAATTCGATTACTTTTATTCCGATTTTATCATCATAGCAATCTTCGCCATCTTCGTTTATAGGGTAACATGGATGATCAATTTGCCCCACTTTATAAGTGCCAACACATTCATCACTGTGTTTGGTAAGTGCTTTCCTATCGTATGTAGTATATATTACTTCCTCACCATTTTCAATTTCAATGTGTTTACAGTAGGTATATTCGTATTTACAATAACCACTTCCGTCACAAGTGTATCGCGTTTCTCTACCGTTTTGATCAGGTAAGCCAGCAGTTTTACATGAGGCAACAATTAATCTCATTCCAGTTGGCATTGCAGTTCCATCATCACAAAACGGTATTTCAGAATAGTTAACGCAATCTGTTCCTTTTATCATTAATTGTCCAACAAATGAATCCATAATCATTTCAAATTTATCTTGAACTTCTTGTTCTGCAGCTGTAAAACAGGCCTCTGTACATCCTGCAGGGCAACATATAGCGTCATTTCCTAATAAAACTTCGCATTCTCCACTTTCTCCACGTATACAATACCACATATAAAATATACAACCATTAGATAACTCGAAAGAAATTGGCTCATGAACCTTTTCCCAATCAGTATCAGGGATGCCATCGGGAACGACACAGGTGGATGGATCGCCGTCTCCAGGATTCTATGCATACAAAGAAGTAACAAATAATAAACTAAACACAAAGGCTAAAATGATTTTTTTCATGGGAACTCCATAAATAAATTAAATATAAATATAAGCAATACAATAGTTTATGTAAAATAAAGATGTAGAAATTTCGTCCATTCCAACTGAGTCTTTGGACTCTCCACGGGTGGGTGTGCCAGACCGCCTGAGAACTATCTAGCATATTGCCCGAACTCTATTTACTGATTCTATCTTCGTAGCACATAGCACAAAACCTAAACTATAGGTGTAATCAAAATTGTAATGACTACGAGAACAAACTTACAAATATTTTTGGGATATGCAATGGGTTTTGAAAAAAATATTTTTCACGAACAAGAGAGTCCGTATCATAACTTAGCTTAGATGTGCTACACCGATTAGCTATAAAGTCTCCCTTCTTACTGGATAATTCTGACGGAAATCGAGAAACGCCTTTCCAGCATCAACTTTCGGCAAATCAAACAGCTCATTCATCTTGCTCATATCCTCTTGCAGGCGACGTTCTTTAGCGATTTTATCATGAAGTCCAATTAGATTATCATAATCTTCTTCGTTTGCCTTTTGGTGCTGGTTTAGAATTTCATTAATAATTGTATAATCGGGGATATACCTATTTTTAAAATGCTTTTGAAATGCTTCGAGTACCATTTTTGTTCCCAAGATCTTTCCGTCCAAAGTATGACCTGCGATATGCTGAGTATATAGTTTTGCTTTCTTTGCCAACTCGTGGTTAAAATTCGGTTCGTCAGCCCAAACGTCAATAATGGCTGTGATTTCTTTTTCATCAATTAACCTGCTCAGTATTTTCTCGTTTACCACCTTTCCACGTGAGGCGTGAATGAATAATACACCCTCTTGGATATGCTGCAAGTTTTCGGCTAAAAGGTTTATTGTCTTGTACTTACCATCGAAATAGCGGGGTACATGATTTGAAATAATATCTGAATTTTGGATTAATTCGTCAAGCTCGTAATATTCAGTAAATTCTGGAAATTCAAAGCCTTCGTCTTTCTTTGGCGGGTCATTAATGAGAACAGTCAAACCAAGTCTTCGGGCATATTCTCCCAAACAGCTTCCGACATTTCCATAGCCGATGATACCTATAGTTTTCGTCGAAAGATTGATGTCATTCTCAATAGCCCATTCCAAAATAGAAACAATTACATATTCAGCGACAGAATTTGCATTACTTCCGAGAGCATTCGAGTAAGCGATATTATTTTTTTCGAGCCAGTCTGTATCATAGTGGTCGATTCCGCTTGTAGCGGTGGCTACAAATTGGATACTCGTATCTTTCAAAAGTTTTTCATTGACCTTTACCGCTGTACGTGTAAAGAGTACATCAGCATCTTTTAAATCACTGTTTGTGATTTGGTCACTGTCATAAAAATTCAGCTCTGAAATGTCTTTCAGAGCCTCTTTTAAATAGGGGATATTGTTGTCTGCATATATTTTAAGCATGATAACTACTTCTTATTTTTTTTCTTATTGTTCTTGGTAATAATGATTGTTCGTTTATCTATATGCTCATCTGAGAGTTTGATATTAACAGTATAATCCAATTCCGGTAGGCGTTCTCCGGCGTTCTCAAACCACTCAATCATCTTGATCGAATGCTTATTATAAACGAGCTCATCGAAACCGATTTCGTCTAATTCTTCCGGTTTTTCAATTCTGTATAAATCGACGTGGGAAACATCAATTTTTTCTCCGTTGAAATCACCAAGGTAATGATTTATAATTGAGAAAGTCGGGGAGGTAATAATATCTTTTACTTTCAAATAGTTACATACCCCTTTTACAAATTCGGTTTTTCCGGCTCCCAAGTCTCCCTCGAAACCGATAGTGTCCCCAATTCGTAGTACTTCCGCAAACTCTCTTCCGATTTCAATTGTTTCTGCTTCGCTGTTTGAATTATATGTCTTTGGCATTTTATGTCCTTACTATTTATGTGGTTTAAGTCTTGCTACCGGTAGTATCATTTCTTCCATAGAGATACCCCCGTGTTGGAAACTGTCGCGGTAGCGATTCAAATAATGATGATAATCAGTTGGATATACGAAATAATAATCTTCTTTTGCGATAATATTATTAACTGTAATTCCGTGGGTTGGCAGCATATACTCTTCAGGATTTGAAATTTGAAGAGCATGTCTTTGATCTGCCTTTACATTTTTTCCGAATTTATACCGCAGGTTAGTAGAGGTGTCACGGTCTCCAATCACTTTCACGCCTCTCATACAACGGATGGCACCGTGATCGGTGGTTACGATGACGTTCATGTCTTTTTCTTGAGCAAGCTGCTTGAAGATGCCTAAAAGTGATGAATGGCGGAACCAAGTTTTCGTTAAGGTGCGGTATGCAGATTCATCAGGAGCAATCTCTTTTAAAATTGCGTGGTCAGAACGGGAGTGAGCAATCATATCAACCGCATTGATAACTAATGAGTTAAGCTGATTACCGAGATGGTTTGGCAGTTCACGTTCCACTTTCATTCCGAAATCTGTATCGTAAATCTTTATGTAGTTCGGCTTGTTTTTCAGCTTTATACGACGGCGTTCTGTCCATGCTTCGATTAGCTCTGCTTCGTAAGCATTCAGTTTGAGTTCTTCAGTATTAGTATCTGATGACCACCATTGCGGATAATGCTTTTTGATATCAAGTGGATACAGTCCTGAAAAAATTGAATTTCTTGCAAACTGGGTAGCAGTCGGCAGTATAGCAGAATAGAACTCTGTATCAATAGAGAAATAGTGAGCAAGAGTCTCCGCTATTACTAACCATTGGTCATAACGCATACAATCAATAACTATGAAAAATACCTTCTCCCCATTTTGCAAAATCGGTTTGACATAGTTGTCAAGAATATGTGGAGATTGAATAGGATAAACATCATCTGATTTGGTGTTCAGCCAATCACGGTAGCCGCTCTCAACAAATTTGGAGAATGCTGCGTTGCAGTCTCGCCATTGTTCATGCAGAGTCTGCTTTAATCCTGAGTCCGGCAAACGATCTAATTCCATAGCCCAGTTTGTCAGCTTCGTATAGATTTCGACCCATTCTTCCCAGTCATTAACATAAGCTAACTGACGAGAAATTTGACTAAAGCCCTGTAGGTAGTCTTGAGTAAATTTTTCTTCTTCGATTCTGGATTTTTCCAAGAACTTTTTACACGCCATGATGATTTGCGTAGGATTGACAGGTTTCGTCAAATAATCATCAATATTGCTCCCGATAGCATCTTCCATTAGAGTTTCGGCTTCGTTTTTCGTAACCATTACTACTGGTATCGACGGGTCAATTTTTTTGATTTTAGGTAGAGTTTCAAGTCCTGTAATACCAACCATAGTCTCATCAAGAAAAACCAAATCGAAATGGGTTTCCTTAACAAGTTCAATCGCATCTTCACCGTTTGTAGCGGTTTCAATCTCGTAACCACGTTGCTTTAAAAGAATTACATAAGGTTTTAACAAGTCTATTTCGTCATCTACCCAAAGTATTCTGCTTTTGTTGCCTTCCATGTCTCTTCCCGAGAAAATTAATAAAACTTGGGAACAATTTGCATGTATATCCTATTTGAAAAAATTAAAACTATACACGACCTCAAGGGACGTTTATTTATAACGAAATATTGCAGATAAAGTTTCTATTCAATTAAAAATTATGTTTAAAGGGTCAATCTACGGGAGTAAACAAACCATCATAAAAAAGCTCACCCATATTTCAGGGCGAGCTTGAGGTATTTAACTATATAAACAATAAGTTATTTTTCGATTACCAGTTTTTTAGTATCAGCAAATGCACTTGCTTCCATTCTAATGAAGTACACGCCTGATGACAATTCATCTATTGGGATTGCGACACTATGGCCACCAGTAGCAATCATACCGTTTACAGGAGTTGCAACAACTCTACCTTCTGTATCAACGATTGTAATAGTTGTGTTACAGTCAAATGCTACGCTATAGTTAATATTTGCACCACTTGCATCTACCGGATTTGGATTAATTTGATCTAAGCCAAATGCCCAGTATTGACCGGCATCATCTGTTGATCTTTGAATCAAACGAAGATTTTCAGCACAAACTTCTTCCACTTCAAGCCATGATGATTCAGATAAAATCTGTAAACACGCATCATCTTGAGTTACAGTATGAGAAATTTCATAAGCATTTCTTATACCCGGGTTTGCCACCAAATCCGCTTCATTCAACAATGCTCTGAATTCTAACTCTATAAATTTGAATTCGTTACCAACTTGTAACGGAGCTACACCATTTTTTCTTGTAAGTACTATTTCAACAAATGTTTCATTAAGATTTGCATTATTCCCTTTTTCCTTTGCTTCGATTGTGTAATCATCTTCAAGTTCATCACCTAATTTGATATCATTCAAATCCACAGGAGCAATATTATTACGGTTGAATTTAATTAAGATGGTATAGACTCTTGATAAATCTTCATCATCCATATTAACCATATCGCCTGATGGATCAGTACCTGGTCTTAAGAATACTTCATACTTAAAATTATCTCCTCCTTTTGCAAAACTGATAATTTTAGGGTCATTATCACTTGCATGAGCTTTTCCGTTGATTTTACTGTATGAAGTACGTTCATATCTTACAGTTCTCATATCTAAATTAGTTGTTTGAGTTGCCTCTGTAGCATGAGTAGGAATGATGTTAGTCCCGAAAACAACAGTAACAGGATCAGTTGGAGATTCACCATCACTCATGAACTCAACATCTAAGGTTAAAGTAGTGCCACTTGAAATGATATAAGGGAAATCTTGATTAGGATCAGGTGAAATTAATTTATAACGACCTGAGTTAGGAGCAAAAGTAATACCGTCAATTCTTAGATCAGCATCGCCATCGTTAGTGATAGTAGGATTCAAAATTTCAGTATATTGAATACAAGTTTCACCCGTAGCACCTTGAGTTGTAGCACCTTGAGTGATTGATTGACCTGACCATTCTGATGCAGTAGCATATACCGGAGCATCTGTGATGATATCAACGTGAGCTACGTTAGGATCAGCACCATGATTCTCACTTGAAGCTGTTGGATAGTAGTAAGCGGTAAACGTAAATGTATCACCTGGAGCTACTATCTTTGGTGAATCAAATATTGATTTGTCATAAGCAAACAATTTTTCGCCACCTTGAGAATCATTAATGGAAATCCAATTTGGTTCATTATCTCTTACTCTTACATCGTAAATTGTTAAAGTGTCCTTATAAGCACTTGTTGCAGTATTTGTTACTACAACATCCACGCTGTAAACCGGATTTTCAGTATCACCAACTATCGCAACACCTTTATCAATAGCATATTCTGTGAAGTCAGCAGATTCCGTAATAAAATAATTATTGGTAGCAACTTCAGGTTGGATACCGATACCTTTAAACTTTGACTTATTAGAATGTATTGGAACTCCGTCCTTAATACCACTAACCTGAATCTCAAATGAGTCAACACCAACAGCAAGAGGGTCATAACCTACCGCATATTGTTTAGATTCTCCCGGAGCAAATTTTGCCTCATTTCCATTTAGCAAAAATTTTCTAAAATCGTCAAAAGACATATCTGGTTTTCCTGAAGGAGAAGATGCAAAAGTAAAGTATTTCGTATCACCGGTTCTTATGTTTACTGCATCTAATACTAATTCTTGAGTACCACCATTAGTGATTGTGAAAGGGGATTTCTCATCATTTGTTGTGTATGGAAATATATTTTCATATAGGTAATATACTATTTCATTTTGAGGATTATCATACGCATCTAAGTGAACTCTTCGGGTTTTCCAATCATAACCTGTTATAGACAAACTTGGCATGATACCGTTACCTGTCAATTCTAAAATAGGATCATGTTTTTCAGAACTTGTATCTGAGTCGCTGATAAATTCAACTTGATCTTCGAAGTCTCCTTCGGCATTTGGTTTGAATGCAATTTTAATAGTCTTGTTTTCACCAGCCTCAATAGTTACAGGGAATTTCTGTGTAGCCCACTCATCTTTGTAAGTAAAGATTTCATCAACCATACCTTTGGGATCAACCATACCTGTAATGGTCAAAGGGGCATTTCCCACATTATATATAACTTGTTCCTTTACAGGTGGATGTTTAGTATCAACAGTAGTAGGCTCGAAGTCTAACCTATCAACACTGATTACAGGAGCACCTGTTGAAGCTTTAACAACGGACAAGTATCTATAGAAGCAGTATCTGTCTTCATCATCTGAGTAATATGCTTTCACACCAACTGAATCAATAAATGAAGTCTGGCCATTCTCCATTTTATCGTTAACAGTTATAGGATCGAAAATAACATTTACACTGAATTCTTCTTCAGGTTGAATTTCGTATCCCGGTAGGATACCACCATTTTCAGAATAAATTGAGTTGTCGATTGTAAATCCATTATAGTCGTAACCTTTTTCATCATCTTTTGACATTAGGAATACGGAGTCAATCACTACAGCTCTTTCTGTTTCATTGATGACACGCAGAGTTTTTGATTCAGCCGCATCGTTATATGCTACCAAACCCCAGTTATTGATAGGAGGTTTGATTTTGAATTTAGTTGCTTTATGCTCAATAGTAAAAGTTTTATCGTTACCTGCACGGTCATTCATAGAGATAACAGCATAGGCATCTTTCGTTGGGTCTATAATTTTTAATTCCCATTCGATATATCGAGTCTCACCTTCGACAAAGTTTTCTCTGTCCCACTCTATATCGTCGTAATTATAGCTGTCTCTTTTAATAAGTTTGAAAGCAGAGAAGTTAGAACGTAATGAATCGGCATTAGGCATTTCTGTCGCTAAACCTTGGGCATTACCATTACAGTCTATAGCGATTGTAGTTTCAGGAGGCCAAACATCAGGAACGGACAAGTCACGTGTTGCCGCAGAAAGAGGATAGCCATAGGAATCGGCAGATTCAAAACCATAACCGTAGGCCGCAAATGGTTCTTCTGAACGCATTGCATATACTGCTGCATTATCAGGTAGGAAGAATTGAATAGCTTTCCAATATCGACCATCAGTAATATCGGATTCTTCAAATTTGAGACCAGGATCAGAAACAACAGTATTAAATGGAGTCCAGTTGACAGTACCGTTTACAGGCATACCGTATTCCAAAGTTTGAGGCATCAAACCGTTTACAGTTGATTTATAACACAAGTTCATGTAGTTCTTATCGAATGCCCAATCTGTATTTTGAGGATCACCCGGAGTACAGAATACAATGTATTTTTGGTACTGAGCAATCGGAGTCAAGTGCATCATAAATGGGTCAAAACTTGTACCGTCATCACCTTGTGAAGGATTAAACTGGGCAACTGAGAACTGTTTGTCAGCAGAAATAACTACTGCACCAATAGGGTTTTCATCATTTTCATCAATTGCACGTCTCGTAATCCAACCTTCATTTTCCGCACCACCTACATACTTGATATAAGCCCATTCATCGCCGTCCCGATAGATAGTAGTGTTTCTTTGGGAAGCATATATTCGAACCATAGATGCCTTTTCACGTTCAGCAACCGGAGTAACGTGGTACTTATATCCCCAAGTGTGAACAGGTAAAAGATGCTCAATCAAATAATCACGAGAACCGAAAATCCATGTGTTAATTGCAGTACGGTAGTTACCTGAGATCACGGACACAGGCTTATTAGAGTGGATAACAGAACCGGATACGTCGTTAAAGTCCCCTTTTGGACCAATAATCCATACATCTCCAGGGTTTAATTTCTCAGTCCTACGATCACCAAATTTCATTGAATTCGGAGGAGGTGTATAGTTTGTAGGAGCCCCTCCCAATTCAAAAGTTACTTTTGTATTCTCATATACACCTATGATGGATACATATGAGGTATATTGGTAATCATCTCTGGTGTAATCAGGCCATGAGTGTACGATATAATCTGTACCGTAACCTGACGTAGGAACACCAAGGAAACCGTCAGTAGTTAGGAAATAACGAGACATACCATAAACCACAAAAGGTTCCGGAGCAGATAGGTGAAGTGCCAATTCAGGAAATACCTGCTGTGGCCATGGATCGTCAGTATAGTTATCTTTGATATAGCACTGAGCTTCAGATGGTGATAATTCAAAATTAACGATATCATCAGGTATCGTAGTTATTGTTTTATGCATCATACGCCCCGGCACTTCTAAAGTTACCGTAGTAGAAACATCAGAAGTAATATAGATCTTTACTGCTGAAGCCCCCCCCGCACTGGTGTGATTCGGGTGAAAAGTCAACCAAAAATCAGTACCCTGATTCGAAGAACCAAGAAGCATCGGTAAGTTTTTCTTGATTTTATCTTCCGTACTCATATCTAGTAAAAAAGGCTCATTTTTTTGAGCTTCTACTTTCCCAAAGACAAAGCTGAATGCTACCAGCAATGTTAGGAAAAATTTTGGTAATGAAGTATTCATCAACATATCCTTAAAATTATATATACAAAAAATTTAGTTCCAAATACTAATAGATTCCACGAATTATTTAACTAAATATTAATACAATCCGCCAATCTCGTTAACTATGAAACACAATATTACAGAAATATTACAGAATGACAAAAAAAAATCGTAAAAAAAATGAAAAATGAAAAAAGATTAATCCTTTATCCTATTCAAAATGTAAGACTTCTTTTTTAGTTATTAAATTTAAAATCTCCAAACTCCTTGCTATAAATACCTTTTCGGGCAACAACTATTTCTTTTGCTACATTTTAATAAAAATATCCCCCTGTATTGGGTAAAAAAATATTAATTTTATTTCTCCACATTATTTTCCCCTTTATATCGTAGGAAAAGTATGACAATTTTATTTTTTTGCAAATATGGACTACAAATAGACGCTATTTACTTTATTTTTTGTAATTTTGTAGTCTGTGTTTTTTGTAATATTATTTAATCAGGGTTTGATTATGAAATTTAATAAAATTATTTTGGTAGCAATGTTTGTTGTATTGTTCACGACGACATTGAAAGCCCAAGGGGGGAAAGTGAACTTAGAAAGCAAACTTGATTCTGTCGCTTATGTATTAGGTGGGGAATTAGCAAAGATATTCGGCGAAGATTTGAAAGATGTAAACTTCGATGCTCTTAAAGCCGGTGCATTAGACGCACAAGCAGGCGTAAACAAATTAGAAGGAACGAATGTAAACTCTTTAATGCAGTCGTATGCAAATGAAAAAGCAGAAAAAATGAAAGCTAAAGGCGAAGCATGGTTAGCTGAAAATGCTAAAAAAGAAGGCGTAACTACTACTGCTTCGGGTTTACAATATGAAGTAATTACTGAGGGTGATGGCCCTCAACCTACTGCTACGGATAAAGTAACAGTTCACTACCACGGTACTATTATCGACGGGACTGTATTTGACAGTTCCGTAGAAAGAGGTAAACCGGCAACATTCGGTCTTAATCAAGTAATCAAGGGTTGGACAGAGGGTGTACAATTAATGAAAACAGGTTCTAAATACCGCTTCTTTATCCCTTCTGACTTAGGCTACGGTGCTAACGGACAAGGTGGAGTTATCGGCCCTTACGAAGTATTGATTTTTGAGGTTGAATTAATTTCAATCGAAGGTAAATAGTAATTTTTATATAAGGAATACAATGAAAATTAAAGTATCATTATTCGCAATTATTTTAGCTGCTTTCGCTTTTACTGCATGTAACGAAGGCGGTACGAAAGTTGATGTTGAACCAACAACATTGACTCCTGAAAACCAAGCGATGGTTGATTCATTATCGTACTTGGTTGGTTCACAAATCGGAAGTTTCTTTGGAGAGTTAGGCGGCAATGTTAATTTAGATAACTTCTTGAAAGGTTATGCTGATGCTGCAAACGAAGTTCCTGACTCTACATTGATGATTTCAATGACTGATATGGCAACTGTAAACCGTATATTCAATGGTTTTCAGCAAATGCGTGTGGACATGATGACCGAAAAAAATTCTAAAATCGCAGAAGAATTTTTAGCAGAAAACGGTACAAAAGAAGGCGTTGTTACAACTGCTTCTGGTTTGCAATACTTAGTTCTTAACGAGGGAACATCAGATGTAACTCCTACAGCAGAAGATACTGTAACTGTTCACTATCACGGAACTTTGATTGACGGTACTGTTTTCGACAGTTCTGTTGAAAGAAATGAACCTGCTACTTTTCCTCTTTCAGGTGTAATACCAGGTTGGACTGAAGGTGTACAGTTGATGAAAGTTGGTGCTAAATACCGCTTCTTTATTCCGCCTGCATTAGCGTATGGCGAACAAGGTAGATTTAATCCACAAACTCGTGAATATGGTATTGAGCCAAACGAGCTTTTGATTTTTGAAATCGAACTTATAGCGGTTAATCCTCCTTCAGAAACTCCTGAAGTGGCAAAATCTAAATAAGCAAATATATTACTTATTTATGAAAGCAGCTCCTCATTAAGAGGGGCTGTTTTTATATTCTCAAGATTAAGTGATAAGGGGATATAAGAATAAGTTGATTAAGATAAGCGATTGCGAATCTTCCTTACTCACCTAAAATTATCCGGTCTGAATATCGTAATCTAATATAACAGAAAAAAGCAAGCCCTTAATAGCTTGCTTTTCATATAATAGGTCATTTAAAAATAAAATTTTAGTCAGCAGTAATCACATAGATTTGAACAGTACGAGATAATTGGCGGCCGATAGGCGAATTATTGTCAAATACTTCTATGTTTTCACCTACGCCATATACTTCATAACGTGCGTTTCTTGCTTTTGCTTGCAAGATTTTACGAACGTTTTCGGCACGGTTCAAAGCCAACCTTTGGTTATATTTTTCTTCGCCGATTCTATCTGAATAACCATAAATTTTTACAGTTGATTTATGAGATATTGCAGGAATAACATTTTTCAATAAAATTTGCTTATCAACTTCAGAAATTTCAGGACTGTCAAAATCAAAAACGATTAAGCTGAATTTTGAAATTGTCGAGTCCGCTTTTTGCTGTGTGGCTCTACGGTTATATGCAAAATATTCAACAGGGATACTTCCATCAGCATAGCTTTCCAAACCAGATTCAGATTTCGCAGAGAAACGGTAATCCACAGGAATTTCAGAAGCAGCTAATTCATTAGGGAATATATTCCATAATATTGAATCCGGTGTTCCGCTACCAGAGTGTTTACGCAATATTTTACCACCCTGAAGAATTTCAAATTCCCATTTTTCTACCTCTTCATTAGAGTGTGCGAAAGGAACGAATTCAACATAAGCCGGTTCAGCCAATCTTGTTTTAGCTTTTTCGATTTCGATAGGTGCTAAGATACCCGGATTATCACTATAAATTTCAATACGTCTGTTTTCTGCCTGTCCGTCTTCAACTCTTGGTGATGATGGTTTTTCAGGAGCTCCTACGCCTTTTGCATTGATGCGATTTTCACTGATACCATAGTTTGAAACTAAATAAGTTTTTGCCCAGTCAGCACGTTTTTGATCCACATCACTTTCTTTACCTTCAGTTTTGATATCTTTTGTACCCTTGATAGTCAAGCGAGCATTTGTAATTTCTTTCATTCGTGTACCGATGATGTCAAGAATTGATTTATTGATTTCCATCGCATTTGCTTTTAGGCTTGTAACTTGGAAATCACCCGCAGGATTTTTAGCAGCCAAAGATTGTTGGTTAGTCCCTGGAGAAACAGTATTTTCATTACAGAATATGTAAGGCACCATTGGGAATAATTCTTTGTACTGGATTTCCTCAACTTTAATTTTCTCCAACGGATGGTCAGAACCATCGTTTTTATAGAAATTCACGGACTTGAATCCTGTTTTCAATTCCGGAGCCGGAGCATCGGGTTCAACCGGCGGTACAGGTTTTTCTAAACTGAAAGTCCATGCCGCACCAACACGAACTTGCGGTATAGTCCATGATTGGAATTCCTTATTATCGGATACCTCTGTAAATGGAAATCGGATTGTCACTTCTGGCGTAATATAAGAACGCTCTGATACCTTGAATGAATAACCTGCACCAAGAGTGACTGCTGGCCGAACCATTGCGTTAGGTATTTCAGCCGCTTCTACATCTTCAACCTGAAAATCATATTCAGTTGCAAGCGGAATTGAAGCCTCCAGCCCTCCTGTCAAATAAAATCTATCGTACTTCTTCCAAAGCCCATAGTATCGAACGGAAGGAGAAATTTCGATATAGTGCATCATACTCTTCATTGATGAGACATTCGGATCATTTCCGGCAACGTCAGAATTACCGAAGAATCCGTGATAACCTGCATAGGCAGATACAAAAAGATTTCTTGTAGCAGGTATATTAAAAATAACACCTGCTGAAGTACCGAAACCAAGAGCATTTTCATTGATTGAATATGTATCGACAGTCATGTCATGCGTCATCATATTCAAGTTCCCGGATGCAGATATACCTGCATTAAAGGGCATTATTTTTTCCTCTTTGTCTTGAGCCATAAGACCAATGCTACTCAAAAGTATAAGAGTTAGAAAGTAAAATTGTTTTTTGAACATAAGTTCCCCCAAATAAAAATAAAACATTTCAAATTCTATTACGTACTACATAATGTTTTTGTTCACTAACTTTTAAAAGAATATGAAACGCTTTGTGGCTACGATTATTGCGAGTATGCTTATATTTTTGAGTCCAACAATCTCTAAGGCGGATTTTTTAGATTTTTGGCTATATGGCGGAATTGCCACTCCTAATGACCATATTGCCACAGTTTATACTGAAAATTGGTTAAATAAAGTTTTTTCAGAGCCTGAGGAATTCTTCATTGGAAGTTCGGATTATGGTTGGACGATAGGTGTTAATCCTCGATTTGAATTAGATGATAGGGCTCATCTAAACATATCTCTTTCATACTTAAATTTTCCAGCAGCAACCTCAAAAGTAGTTAATCCGAACACAAAAGAGGTGGAACCATTCTTCGATACAAAAACCACTATCATTCCTATAACAGTAGGTGCGGATTACTATTTAACCGATTCAATGTTTGGGCTATATGTAAAAGCTGATATTCAATATCACTATCTATCAAATACTATTGAAGATATCAATGATGCCTATTCAGAAGTAACAAACCTTGGTAACCAAAAAATCGGAAGATTTGGAGCTGGAGTTGGAGCAGGTATTGATATTGACCTACCTTTGGCATTTGACCTCGGTATAGAAGTGAATTATAATTGGATAAATCTTATTGGGAAAGATGATGATGAATTTGACAAAGAATACCTTGGTATGTTATTAATGATTAGACTATAATGCTAAGAGCAATTTATACATTAGTGATAGTGCTTTTGATTTCGATGAGTCTGTATTCACAAGATACAGATTCGTTGTATATTGCTTCCCAAAATGATACTAACCAAAAATCAAAAATACCGGAATTTACGGAAATGACGAAAAGTTCGAGCGGAGCTTTATGGCGTTCGTTTATCCTTCCGGGCTGGGGACAGTTTTACAACGAAGACTACTGGAAAGCCCCTGTTTTTACAATAACTTGGGGGATATTAGGTTATATGATTTACGATAATCATACTCAATTCATGGATATAAAGAAAATTACCGATAAAATGGATTCTACCACACCAGAATATACTGCTCTGCGAAACGAACGTGAGTACTACCGTGATAACCGTGATTTATTTACTTTGTATCTGCTCGGAGTTTATGGAATTGCTGCGATTGATGCTTATACAGGAGCTCACCTTTTTGATTTCAATGTCGATGACGATTTGGCAGTGAAGTTCAGCCCCACCCCGCTTGGTGTTGGCGTTTTATTGGAATTTTAGATATTGTTATAAAAAAACATACTCCCAATATTAAGCCAAATTATTCGTTAATTTTTGTCGTTGTTTTGATTGAACTATAACATCAGGTATTATGAAAAAGATTATATTTTTAGTTTTAGTCAGCACTCTTGTTTCAATTGAGATGTTTGCGGCTAATTTCAGAGCAACTCTCGACCGCAATCCTGTTTCGGTGGGCGAGAGGTTCAGAGTAACATTTGAAGTTGATGCAAATGGTTCTAATTTTAAGGGGCCTAACTTTGCCGGCTTCAAACTATTAGGTGGACCAAGTACAAACCGTTCGATGAGCTATGTGAACGGAACGATGACAAGTTCAATGTCATATACATACGTTTTGGCAGCCATTAAAGAAGGAACATATACAATCCCGCCGGCGACAATAAAGGTAAAAGGTAAAACCCTAAAATCAAATTCTTTGAAAGTGCAGGTACTTCCCGAATCCGAAGCTCAAAAGAAACAGAGACAGGCTAAAGAACAAAGAGAAAAAACGATGAGTGAACAAGCACGCGAAATCATCGGAAAGAACCTCTTCGTCAGATTATCGGTGAATAAAACTAATGTATATCAAGGTGAACCGCTTACTGCTGTATATAAAATTTACCGCCACCCTGAATTAGATTTAGCCGGATTAAGCCCTGAAAACTCTCCTGTTTTCAATGGATTTTGGACTCAGGAATTTGATATTTCAAATTATGATTGGCAATGGGACGAAGTCAATGGCGTAAAATACTTATCCTCTGTCGTAAAAAAAGTGGTGCTTATTCCTCAACAGACAGGTAAGCTAATAATAGAACCTTTCAAATTTAACTGTACCGCAAATTTACAGGTACAAGGACAAAGTAACCGCAGACGTTCAATTTTTGATGATCCATTTTTTAGTCGTAATACCCGCCAGTTTGATTACTTAGCATCTTCGGGAAAGAAGACAATCAATGTTAAGCCTCTGCCTGAACCTGTTCCCGATTCATTTACAGGAACAGTTGGAAAGGTCAAAATGGAGACATGGTTCGATGTAACGGAAACCAAAGCAGGTGAACCTGTAACATTGAAAGTAAGATTAACGGGTAAAGGTAATCTGCGAATGATGCAATCTCCAAAAGTAGAATTTCCTCCTGATTTTGAAGTATATGAACCCAAATTATCTGATAATACAAGCGTTACTGCAACCACAATTTCCGGTAATGTATTATACGAGTATTTAGCAATTCCGAGAAACCCAGGACAATACAAAATGGGTCCCGTAGAATTTACTTACTTTGATACCGAAAAGAAAAAATATGAAAAATTAGAATCAGAAGTTTATACGGTCAATGTTGCAAAAGGCGATGGCAAAGCAATGCAAAATATGGCAGTTGGAGCAAATAAAGAAGATGTCGAAATTCTAAATAGTGATATTAAATACATTCATACGGATACTAACCTCAAAGAAAAATCCAATTCTTTTTTAAACTCAGGAGGCTTCTTTGCCGCACTCTTGACTCCGTTCGTGCTTTTCCCTATCATTCTTATTATCCGCAAAAAACGTCAATCTGACTTCGCAGATGTAGTAGGAATGAAAAATAAGAAAGCAGCAAAATTAGCAAAAAAACGTCTTTCAACTGCCCAAACCCTAATGAAAGCCGGAGAGGAAGAGAAATTCTTCGAGGAACTTATCAAGGCACTTTGGGGATACCTATCTGATAAACTCAGAATACCAACTGCTGATTTAACCAAAGATAATGTTGCTGAAATTCTAACTCAACAAGGCGTAGAAGAAGCAATCTCCTCTTCACTGTTGAAAACCATGGAAGAATGCGAGTTCGCTCGCTACGCTCCAATTGGTGATATAGGCGAAATGATGAAAGATACTTATGCAAAGGCAGAATCATTAATTATTACTATTGAAAACAAAATATAAGGAAATGAAAATGAAATTAATTTTGAAAATAGTATTAATCTCAGTAATAATGGTCAGCTCTGCAAATCTATTTGCAGAGAATATGGCTATGAATCAGCAGACCGCAAACAAAGAATTTCAAACAGCGAATGAATTTTACCAAAATAAACAATTCCAAGATGCCATTGATACATACACAAATATAATCAATGCAGGCTATGTTTCAGACGATATATTCTATAACCTAGGAAACTGCTTTTACAAAATTGAGGAGTATCCATCAGCAATTTTAAACTATGAAAAAGCAATGACAATCAATCCCAGAAATGACGATATCGCCTTAAATTTGAAATTGGCAAATGCCCAAATCGTTGATAAAATCCAACCTTTGCCAGAATTCTTTCTAACTAAATGGTACAAATCAATCTCGAAATCAGCAAACTCTTCGGGGTGGGGAATAGCAACGCTAGTCTGGATTTGGATAGGATTAATCTTGATTCTACTATTCGTCTTTATAAAAAGTCCGATGATTAAACGTGCAACTTTTGCTCTTTCAATTTTATCAATACTTCTTGCTATCGCTTCATATATCATGGCAAATGATATTAAGAAATCAGAAGAAGTTGATTTAGATGCAATCATATTCACCGAAAGCGTATTTATTAAATCATCTCCCGATTCAGAAAGTAAAAACCTATTCATGCTCCACAGTGGAACAAAAGTATCAATTGAAGATGAAGTAAGCGACTGGTACAAAATAAAAATTGCAGATGGAAATGACGGCTGGATAGGGAAAGATGCTTTAGAGTTAATTAAGATATAGAATTTACCCATAGATTTATGTGTAACTACTGCTAAAAAAATATTAATTTTTCGAGTTAAAGTGTTAACATTAGCAAAAGTTTTGTTAATTTTGTATAGTATTTTATTGGCAACTTGAATAGCTAATCTCTATTCGGGAAAGAAGTATGTAAATGGCAAAAAATAATACAAACTTAATAATTGGAATTATTGTTTCGGCAATAGTAGTTGCGGTTACGATTGTGATTGGTTCGTATATTTATTACGACTATTTTGATAATTCCGATGACTCGGTAATCCCTAATTATTCAAAGGAATTTCGTGATGAGGTTTCCGCACAAGAAAATCAGAATTCTAAAGATTATTATACCGACTACTCCTCGACTTCAAAACTTGAGGATTTACAAGCAGAATTAGAGCAGGCAGAAACCAACAAGGACACACAATTCTACGACGGAAGCAGACTTAATATTTTGATTACAGGTGTGGACTCCAGAATTGGTACAAGATACCGCCACGCCGATGCAAACCATATCTTATCCATTGATTTTATATCAAAGACTATTGATATTGTATCTGTGCCTCGTGATACTCCAACGGATAAATGGCATATTGATACAGTCCTAACAGATTCCAACGAAAAGATATACAAACGATATAAAAAATATGAAGCACTTGCCGCGATAAATGGTAAAATCTATCATCAACCTTCTAAATTAGATTCTGATTTTGTTTTCTCATTAGACAGTTTGAAGGACATGAACATAAAACCGGGACGATTTGTTTCTGCTGATACATTCCATACGAAAATCACTGAGTATCTGCCCCTATACGGACGGGCTGCCTATATGGAGCAATTAGAGAATATCGCCGGTATCGAAAAAATTCATTACTGGATTGAATTTGGTTTTTCTCAAGCACAGGGACTCATGGAATTCATGGGACATGAAGACCCAAAAACATCTCTTCAAGTTCTCCGCTCACGAAAAGTAATGAAAACAGGCGACTTCCAAAGATGCTATAACCAAGCTCAATTTATCCGTCAGATGATTATTAAGTATTTCCATAAATTAGACGGTGTTTCAGGTTCGCTAATTATGCGAGGTGGTTTAGCTTTGGTTGAATCTAATATATCATACAAACAGGCACGTGGTATTTACAAAAAATTGAATGATAATAATTTTCAGCTGACTGCTTCAAATATAGAAGTTACAGTTAAACCAAGCAAGGTTAATCACTTCCAATATTTCGATTTTACCGATACCCATACTATGGACTCTCTCAGAACATTAGTTAATAATTATTCTGCAAATTCAGAACGTGAAAATGAAAACAATAATCCAAGGAAAATAGAGGAACTCGTTAAGAACAAATTAGATGCGGCGATAGCGAAGGCAATTCGTGATTCAGCCCGCTCTGCCCAATATGTAATCAATGATTTGAAAGTATTATACAAACAGCATGCCTGGTTACAGTTATCTGACAAGGAAGAGCGTAGCAAATACCGTACACAAATTTCAGAGTTGTTGATTGATGCCTATGGTAAAAAAAATAATCAAGCAAAAATCGACAAAATAAAATATACAATACAAGCAGAAGAAGCATTATTAGAAAATCAAGAAGAATTAAATTCGGAAGTAGAATAAATAAATAAATGAAAACACTCATATTTGCAAGACACGCTAAATCCACTTGGGACAACCCTGATTGGACAGATTTTGAGAGACCGCTCAACAAGCGAGGACTTAGAAACCTTCCTATCATGGCCGGACGGCTAAAAGAGCATTTGGGAGGAGCAAAGCCACAATTAATTTCTTCTCCGGCAGTTAGAGCGTTAATTACAGCAAAGGGATATGCCGACGAATTGGGAATTTCTCATGAAGAAATTCTTGAAGATATTGATTTTTATAATAAGGGTATGCACTATATGCTCGATATTATAAACGAGCTTGATGAAAATCAAGATACAGTTATGATTATAGGCCACAACCCAACTATGACTTCAATTGCATCTTTCTCGACGGGACAGCATTTTCAAAATGTACCTACCTGTGGTATTGTTATTGTTGATTACCAATGTGAAAAATGGATTGATTTAAAAATAGACTCTGGTCAACTTCGGGAGTTTGATTTTCCAAAAAAGAAAAAGGATGAACAATGAAATTTTTAGTTCTCGGAAGACACTCAGACGCTGACTATGATTTTTCAGGCAATGATTACGATAGACCGCTTGCAGAAAAAGGTCACGACCACTTAGTAACAATGCAGGTAAGGCTGAAGGAAAGATTAAACGAAAGGTTAAACAGTAAACCTCCAGTTATTATCTGTTCTGGTGCTAATCGTACAACTATGACTGCGGACGGATATGCTTTGGAATTATCTGTTCCTGCCGATTCCATTGTGCGTGATGCAGAATTATACGGAGCAGGAAACGGAGGCTATCTCGAAAAAATAAAAACTATTCCCGATTCTGTTGATACAATTATCATGGTTGGACATAATCCTATAATCCCTTCGCTTGCAACTTATTTATCCGGTGAGCATTTGCAAGGAATGCCAGCTTGCGGATATGTTGGAATAGAATTCGATACCGATACTTGGCAAAAAATAGACGCTGAAAATGGAAGCATCAAATTCTTCGACTATCCAAAGTACTAAAAAGCGGGTCGCATTTATCGACTTGACACGTGCATGGGCAATCTTGATGATGGTTCAAGGTCACACTATTCATTCGCTAATAGCTAATCAATTCCAAGATAAAACTAATTTCTTATATAATCTTTGGGAATTCAATCGTGGACTTACTGCTCCGATTTTTCTTTTTATATCGGGCTGTATATTTGTCTTTTTACTTATCAAATCCGACACTAACGAAGGAAATATACGTGCGAAAAAAGGAATTCGGCGAGCAGTTTTTTTACTTTTCATGGCATACCTTCTGCAATTCAATCCCGGAATTTTTCAAGATTTTCCGTCTCTGAATTATGAGCAATTTGGCTTCGTCATCTCAGTACATATTCTGCATTGTATTTCGATTGGAATGCTCGTACTTATAGGACTTTTTTATATTGCGAAACTATTAAAGATTGATACACTTTATCCAATTATCGCTCTTCTTATAGCTGAAATAATTTTCTATCCATATTCGCTGGATATAAATTGGAAGGAATATCTTCCTCGCATACTTGCAAACTATTTCACTCAGGATTTCGGTTCGTTGTTCCCCATTATTCCCTGGCATATCTACTTGTTGTTTGGCGGGATTTTGGGAAATATTTTAACCAAGAAGCCAAAACTCCACTTACAAAAACGCTTCGCACTGACGATGATAATTTTAGGTATTTCCGGAGCTTTACTGATACCACTATTTTTGAAAACAATAGATATTAATTTCATGGAGAATATTATTAAGAGTTATGCTTATAATGAAATCATCTGTAAACAATTACTTGTTTTTGCCATAAGTGGAGTATTTGCTTTTATCTGCATTTATATCAATAAGATACCTAAGTGGATTATGATTATAGGACAGAATACGCTGTGGATTTATGGGATTCATATCTTCGTAGTCTATGATACCTACCTTACAAAATCAATTTTCAATCCATATCGGCATTCTCTGACCTTTACCGATGCAGCCATCAGCGGACTTTTAGCTGTGGTGCTAACGATTGGTATTCTATTTGTTCTCCGCTTTACGATGAAGAAATTTGAATTTAGATTTAGACCAAAATAAAGATATTAGCATTCTCATAAAAAAATAGAATCCTTCCAAAGAAGAATTCTATTTTATCATCGTATATAAAGTTACGTCTTAGATGCCGATTTGCAGTTTACCAACTATTTGACTTTTTGACTCTTCAACCTTACCATTAACCACATACGGCCGATTCAAATATTCAAGAGTAAATTTGACTTTGTGTCCAACGTAGAAATAAGTTACGCCTGCTGTCCAGTTTACAACCGCTTCTTCAAGAGCTTCAAAATCTCTATATGATGCAGTTGCGAAACCTTGAAATTTTGACCCGTCTTTAAACTGTGGGAATGTATAGGCAAGCTGGGCATACGCAGATTGTCCTGTACCGTCTTGAGGCTCTGAAATCGCAGCCCCGCCCCAAATACTTTGAACGCCGAAAGAATGAAGATAATTTGGCCCAAAATCACTATAGTGGAATAAACCATAAGCAGTTAAAGCTGAACCATTTTTCAATGGAGCATCAAAGAAAATATCTGCTGCAAACTGAATCTTATCATGTAATTCAATATTGCTTTGTGCCACATCAGTATAACTCATAGTTCCTTCCGGCAGATACCCGCCACCGATACCGATATTTAATAATTTTTTTGCACCAAGGTATGATGAAGGTCTGAAAGGTAGTCTTGCAGAACTTTCTTTGTCAAATAATTGCAATTCAAACCTTCCTGAATAACCTAAGTTATAGTGTTTGTATTCGCCTGCTTGATTATGACCTGGGAGACCTACAGGATTGAATTCATTAGGCACAAATGGTTTATAAGCATTTGCCTGATATGTTAGTTTTTTGAAAATACGTCCGTGAGCAAAAACATTCAATCTTCTTCCAAATTGTTCATTTGTAAGTATATTTCGCAACGGTGTCATCGCTACATCGACTCCGGTAGAAGCAACAGAACTAATCATATAGTGCCTTGAAACTCCGCCATACATATCCAATCCCATACCCAATGTAAGATATTCAGGAATAAAGGCATAGCTTCCGAAGGCATCATAAATAAAAACTGAAGGAGCTTTCTGCCCGCCAGGATTAAGCGAAACCGTAGCCGGCTGTGCCGTAACTCCAAACATTGTAAAAAACGTTAGCCTATCAAAAGCGACCAAGGTATTAAGATAGGTACGTCGAACTAAGAAATCAACATCACTGTCAATTTCTTTACCTGTCGCATCTAATACGCCTGGATTTAACTCTGTGTATCTCATCCAAAGCTGAGAACCGACACTGATTTTTGCAAAATTCTTACCAGATTCATCAAGGTCAAATTTCAAACCTTTTTTAAATGCGTTTTTTACATTGTCATTTGCCTGTGCTGAACCAATAGCAAGGCAAATGATTAGAAGTAAAGAGTAAATTTTTTTCATACAATAGTTCCTAAAAATAATATGAAATTAAGTTTTTTTAATTTTTTACATATGAAATTCTCTTTCTTTGAAATGTTCAATATAATTCGGATGCATTCCTAATAATTTACAACGTTTCGGAAGCTCTATTTTCGGAACAAGGATACCCTGTTTATCATTGATAATATCAGCAGGATAGAAATATACTGCTATTGAATCCTGTGATATATTGGCAATATCTTCTAAGCTACCGGCAATTGAAATATCTACATGTTCAGGAAATAGCTTATGATTTTTAGAAATACGCCCTCTTACTATTATCGGAACATCATGCAAAGTAATGTCGGCAGTTTTTCTAACTTTTGCCTTGATTGTTACAGTCTGAGTCAGAGGCTCGATAATACCGTCTTCAGAGCTTGCGATTGGTACTATTTCCTCTATGTTACCCGCTATATCTGAAAATTCTATTTCCTCTGTTTTCCATTCATTTATATTTTTCAGCAGATTTTGGTTGCCACGAATTAGAATTTCTGCTGGCTCCACTTCGATATCGCCAAATACTTTATATTCTGTCTCCGTGTTGATAGTTACCTCGGGAACTACGGGTACATATTTTTCAATAATTTTCCCTGTTATCAAACGAATATCATCATTTTTCACAGCAATAGGAACAACATTTTTTTCAGTTCGAAGTGAACTTATAATTCTTTGACGAGTAATATTTGCTATTGAATCTTTGATAATATCTTTTGTCATATCTATTTGACATTCCAAATCCTTGCGAAAATACTTGAAATAGAATAAATCCCACCCTTTACCTGAAAAAACAACATCGACATTATCGGGTATTTGATTTTCCAAAGCATGATCTTCCGGCAAAATTATCGCAAAAGGAATAGACACATCAAGTGTATTTTCTTCGCTGAGAGATGTATAGACCCATAAACTAAAAGCTATCAGAGCTGCGGCCCAGACAGTTTTATTAAGCATTAGTTCTAATAGTTTGTTTAGATAGGGTTTCATAAAATCAAATCCACAAATACCAGTTTTCAAAAATACGTTTTTTTATCGGATTTTACAAATTATGAGTATATTAATTTTTCATAAAATCAAATACAATAGACGCTACCCAATAATCTCAGCATGTCCCGAAAGACAGATTTTCTGTTTCAAATAATCAAAATCCACAATAATCGGAATACCTGAAGTCGGGATTACTTTTATCGGAAATTTACATTCACTTTCTTTTGCTGAGTAGGCAGCAGCAATTGCACCAGTTCCGCAAGCACCTGTTTCTTTTTCTACTCCTCGTTCGTATGTTCTCATACGAATTGTCTGCTCATCTTCGATTTGATAAATATTAAAATTTGTACCCAATGGAGCAAATCTTTCATGGTAACGCATTTGAGGTCCTATTTCGTTTAGCGGAAACTGCTCTAAATTTTCGTCCTCGTATTCTAAGATATTTATGCAATAGTGCTGAGTACCATTATCAATAAAAAATCCTTTCTTGGGGTCTTCTAATGCCTCTATGGATTTAATCGGCGGCAGGAATATTGAGATAATATTATCAATAATTTTTGCCTCATATTCTTGGTTAGCCATATAAAACCTGATATTTTTAATATCATTGATAAATCTTTTTTTATCTGCATATCTTACCGCACATCGGCCTCCGTTTCCGCACATCATTCCACTGCTACCATCAGGATTAAAAAACCAAACTTCGAAATCATATTTTTGGGAATTGCAGATATACATTACCCCCTCCGAATCGAAATCTGCTGACTTAAATTTTTCGCAAAGAGGTACAACAAGGCGTTGAGCCGTTCTGAAATCCAATTCTACTTCGTTGTTATCAATCACGATAAAGAGATTTCCGGCTCCTGACATTTTTGTTACATTTAAAGTATCTATATTCATAAACTTATAAATTTAAGTACAAAAAAACAGTCTCCGAAAAAGTCGAAGACTGCCTTAATACGTAATTCCAGACTACTTATTTTTATATTCAACGTAGAATTTCTCAATATGAGAAAATGCTTTTTCGATAACTTCATTTGGAGGAAGTAGTACGATACGGAAGTGCTGGCTACCCGGTTTTTGACCAAAACCTGAACCAGGTACTAATAGTACGCCTGTTTCAATCAATAATTCACGACAGAATTTTGCATCATCATCTACATCAACAGAAGCAAAACCATAGAACGCTCCTTCAGGAGTGACCATATCTATACCGTCGATTTTTTTACAAGCATCGACAGCGATATTACGTCGCCCTTCCAAAATCGTTTTCATTTCGGCAAGATGGCTTTGGTCTCCATCCAATGCAGCAGGTATAGTGTGCATGATAGGGTGATTTGCGGAAAGTCTAGCACGTAGAAGTTTATTCAAACCTTCCAAATATTCGCCCATGATTTCTTCACGTCCACTTGCTACGCCCCAACCAATTCTCCAACCCGGAGCAAGAAAATTTTTAGATAATCCACTGAAAGTAATACAGCTTACATTAGGATTTAACGAAGCAATAGAAACTAATTTATTATCATCGAACAAGATTTTATCATAGATTTCATCAGCGATAATCAAAAGATTATGTTCCAAAGCAATTTCGATAATTTGTTCTAAAGTTTCTTTTTTCGTGATACAGCCTGTTGGGTTGTTAGGATTAATCAAAACGATAGCTTTTGTGCGGTCATTGATTTTTGATTTAATATTTTCAATATCAGGAGCCCAACCGTTTTCTTCGTCAAGATGATATGGATTAGCCTGAAGCATTAGTTTACTTTGTACAGCAGTATAAAGTGGATAGCCCGGAGTCGGCATCAAGAAATTATCACCATCATTCAATAGAGCGGTTAAGCATAATTCGATTGCTTCACTTGCACCATGAGTTACAAAAATATCAAGGATATTTTTTATCCCTTTTTGCTCAGCATCTCTACGGATTGAATCTAACGCCGCTTTGATACCGCTTGAAGGAGCATAACCGTTATAATTATCTTTCATTGCTTTACTAACAGCTTCAATGATATGATCAGGGGTTTTCCAATCATAAACGTTTGGGTCACCTATGTTTAAATAAAACATTTCTTTGCCAGTAGCAGCAACTTGATTAGCAAGATTTACAATGTCACGAATTGCATATTTCACATCTAAAGTACGTATTGCCGGTTTTAACTTCTTTAGCATATCTATATATCCTATCAAAAATTACAAATTCAATTAAAACGAAACTTCAAAATTACAAAAAAAATATAAATAAATAAGCTAATTAATAAGAATAATGTAACTTATATCAAAAAAAGATTATGCTTAGATATGGATAATATATCTTTTTCATTCCTCTTCGCTCTCTAATCCGTAGAGCAGAGACCAAGAATAGTCTTAAATTCCTCCACCGGAAACTGTCCAGCAGAAGTACGACTTGCTTCGTCAATAGCACAATACATATACGGAGCACCAAATTCCATTGCGGAAATACGGGAAATCCGTCCCTGCTTATTCATGGAGAAAGAGATTAAATCCATATTCTCGGCAAAGGCTAATTCATCGGAAGTATATAGACGCATCATCCTCAGAACATCTTTAATATTCTGAGGCATACAAACTATTTTACAAATATCAGCTCCGTATTTTGCACATCGTTCGATAATTGCCTGCAAGCGACGTTTAGGCGGGGTGAGTTCATAGTTATGGTAAGACAGGATTGTTTTGCAGTTATTTTCTTTTGCCATATCTAATAACAATTCGAAACTATCCGTAGTAATATCTATATCTATGAAATCTGCTCCCCACAGTACTGCTTTACTTAACTTTTCGATATGCTGTGAATTTTTGCAACAGGCGACGGTAACTATATCGCTACCGAAACATTTCTTTAATTCGTCATCGCTTATTGTGCATTGATCGATTCGGATTTCGATAAATTTATATTTCTTGCTTATTTCGAGGAATGTTTCGTAATCTCCGCCGTGAGAGATACATATTCTATTTTCCAAATTCATTATTTCACCCTTAGCATTTTTTCTAATTTCTTTACAAGTTTTTCTTTCTTTTCAAAAATTGTATTTCCTTTTTTTCTCAATCGTTCCGCACGAAGTAATGCACGATATTTCCTGAATTTTCTATACCAATTAAACGCCCAATCCCCGGAAAGAATAAAAATAGAAATGCCAACAAAAAGACTTATTCCGCTGAACCAAATTGACAATCCAAAACCAAAACCAATATAATATAATGGCACAAACAACATCGAAATCAAAATGTTAAATGAAGACCAAAACTGCGTATCTTTAACTTTTTTTCTGATAATATTATCAGGCAATTGGAATGGAATATAATGAAAAATGGTTCCAATCAAAAATATAGGAAATGTCAAAATCAAACTGATAATTGGTAGAATTAGATGAGGTCTTTTTTCCAAAATTATATTTTCGTTACGGAGATTATACTTTTTCAAATCTGATATATAGTCCTCGTTCAGCTGTTTTAATTCCTCGAATTCTTTTTGTCTGTATCCCTTATCGCTATCTTCAAACTTATGCAGCCTGTGTATTGTCTCTTTGTCTAAGAATAGTGCAGTATATGGTTCTTGGTATTTTAGGTTTGTATCCTTGCCGATAATTTTTCTGCCTAAGAACCGGATATGCTCGTAAAAATCATAATTTTCTTCGCTTGGAATATGCATAGATAATGATTTTAACGCTTTTTCTATATCCTCTTGCATATCCTTATTTGCTTGATATAGACTTGCTTTGTACGTTTCTATATATTTTTTTGCAGGGATTGGTTTACCAAAATTGATGATTACATTATGCTTATAATTCCAATAATGTTCATAGTAAACGCCTACAGGCTGGATATAAATATCCAAATCAAAATTTGTATCTTCTAAGGTTTTGAATATTATTCTCGGTACTCCTTTTTTGATTGATTTATGCCGTCTTCGGGGGCTGTGTCCTGCTTCGGGAAATACTGCCAAGCATTTCCCTCTCTGCAAAATCCTTGATGTATCTTCAAAAATATCGTTATTTTTGCTCAATGCCTTCATGCCATCACGGCTTCTGTAAATCGGCATAATTTTAAAAAATCGGAGTATAGGCGACGTGAATTTGTTGAAAATATCTCCGCGAGCCAACCACACGGGCTGGAAATTCTTCCAACACACAAACAGCAGTGGATCCATCAGAGCGTTTTGATGATTAGGAGTAAGTACTATAGGCTTATCCCAAGGAATATTTTCCTGTCCCTTGACAATAACCTTATCGAAGAAGTTATTGAATATAAATCGAACATAGTGCCTTATAATCGTATATCCTAAGGACTTATCCTCTATCATTGCCATATTATGTTCCCACCTCGCTTGATATATTTATCGTTTTTTTAGTCCGTATATCCCTGCTTCGGAAAAATGTAGCAATCATCAGACCAGATAAAATATGCCAAATTCCCCACAATGCTGCAATAAAAGTCATTCCACCAAGATTCAAATCGGTTGGAAAAATCTTTGGATTAAAAATTAGAGCAAGTGCCAAACCCGAGTTCTGAATACCTGTTTCAATTGTGATGGAGCGTATGTTAGCCTTATCCAATTTGAAAACCGATGCCGTTATGAATCCTACAATAAAGGCTAAAGCATTATGAATCAAAACAATAAAGAAAACAAGATGTACATACTTAAAAAAATATTCGAGATTATTCGTAATCATTACAAATACAATGATGGTAAATATCGTAAGTGATGATATTTTCACGTATTTCAATGCTTTATAGGTTGCTCGCGGAAAACGATAGTGAAATGTCAAGCCCAAAATTATTGGAATACCCAGCAGAATAAATACAGTTTGGAAGACCTGCCAAATATCAATATTAATCGGTCGCAACATCGCTGACGCATTCACCTGATTATAAAAATCAACATACCACTGCCCGTACAGAGCAAAGTTTATAGGAGTCATAAAGACCGCTAAAATGGTTGCTATTGCCGTTAAACTGACGGATAATTCAATATTTCCCTTTGCAAGTGAACTGATAAAATTCGAGACATTCCCACCTGGACAAGATGCAACTAATATCATGCCCAAAGCAACTGCAGGGGTTGGTTTGATAATTATAACAAGTAAAAAAGTTGCAAGAGGAAGCAAAAGAAATTGGCTTACAACACCGATGATAATTGATTTTGGTTTTCGTAGAACTTGCCGGAATCGCTTGAGTCTCATTTCTAAAGCCACCCCAAACATTAAAATACCAATAATTATATTCAGTATAAGTAAACCGCCCGAACTGAAATTTAATCGAATCGTATCTAATACTTCTAATGCTCCTTGCATAATATCCAAACTCAAAAAACCACAAAGGGCAAAAATAAGAATTTTTAGGGGTATTTCCAAAAGTAGATGGAGGCTTTGGCTTAATTAGTGATTTATACTTGTATTTTATTTTGAAAATCCTATAAATGATATTAGCAACAATACAATACTTTACAACCTCAATGAGTAGAGACTAAATTATAATAATCTCTAAACATTGGCCACATCAATAATATTTCGTAAGTTTGAATTTTGATTTTTTAAATAACGTAATACTGATATTTGGTAAATACAGTAACTATAAATTTATCATGCAATTAGAAATATATACAATATTATTTTTGTGTATAGCCACAGGATTGGCACTCGGAAATATCAAATTCAAAGGTATATCGCTGGGTACTTCTTCAGTAATCTTTACAGCTATATTATTGGGACATTTCGGTATGTCTCTGCCTCCTATTTTCAAACAAATCGGGCTTATACTTTTCATGTATTCGGTGGGAATTCAAGCGGGGCCAGGCTTCTTCGAAGTTTTTAGAGATAAGAAAAAGCGAGTATTTTTCTATATGACTTTATCGCTCACTGCTTTGCATATAATCTTTACTATTGGGTCAAAATTCTTGTTTGGTTATGATAATATGACTGCAACCGGACTTTATGCAGGAGCTCTATCTACCGCCGCAGGTCTTGCTATTGCAGCATCTAATGAGGGAGCGGAAATTGTTTCGGCAGTATTTGGTTTGGCATATCCTTTCAGCATACTTTTGATTGTGCTGTTTATGGTGATTTCACCAAAACTCTTTAAAATAAATGTTAAGGACGAAGAAGAACTCTATCTTAAAAATGCAAAAGCAGACAACCCGGATATTCTAACCAAACATTACACAATCGAAAATCAAAATCTTTTCGGAAAAACCATTGCTGAAGCAGGAATTAGAAAAATAACGGGAGCGACAATTTCATCTATTTGGCATGATGAAGAAGAAATCAAAATTACACCCGATACAATTCTGAATGAGGGAGATCAAATCTCTGCAACGGGAACTCCTGATATTCACGAAAATCTGAAGTTATTAGTAGGCCACGAAGAAAGTATTGCACAAACAGAAGTTAAAAGATATAAATACATAACAAAAAATGTTTTGATTACAGATAAAAAAGTAATCAATCAGGCTCTCGGTAAATTAAGATTATCCGAAGAATATGGTGCTACCATTACTCATATTCGCCGAAGTGGTGTCGATATTATCCCTCGTCCACATATCAAATTGAGATTTGGGGACAAAATCACACTTGCCTGCCCGAAAGAAAATTCCGATAAACTTGTAAAAATGTTTGGCGGAAGTAAAACCAAAATGAACGATATTGATTTCCTACCGATTTCCATTGGTATTTTGCTTGGTGTGGTTTTAGGAAATTTAACAATTCCTATTGGTAATATTACACTAAAATTAGGGTTAACCGGGGGCGTTCTGATAAGTGGTATTATTTTAGGGCGTATTGGGAAAACAGGAAATCTTATTTGGAATGTCGCCGGAACGCCGAATATGTTTTTACGAAAAATAGGTCTGATATTCTTCCTTGCTGCTGTGGGTACTGATGCCGGAGGACATTTTATGGAACTACTACAAGCAAAGGGGCCAAGTATTATTATTTCGACCGTGGCTATTGTTGAGATTCCACTTATCATAGTGGCTATCATCTCTTACAAAAAATTCAATTTTGATTATCTGACAATACTTGGTGTACTTACGGGGTCTATGACTTCGACACCGGGGCTTGCGGCTATCGAAAACATATCAGATACAAATGCTGCTCGTATTTCTTATGCGGCGGTTTATCCGTTTGCATTGGTCTTGGTGATGCTTGTTTCGCAGATTATGATGCTACTACCATTTTAAAAAGGAGAATAGAATGAACGAAAAAGAAATTATTGAAAAATACATCGAAGCATATAACAATTTTGATGTAAACGGAATGTTGGAAAATATGTGTGATAATATTATTTTTCAAAATATATCTGGTGGAGAAATAAATATTGAAACCACTTCCAAAATTGAACTTATAACACAGATGATTAAATCTCGTGATATTTTTTCTGAACGCACACAAACGATTAACTCAATCGAGGAAGAAGCCGGCGAGTATATTGTCGATATACACTTCAAAGGAACTTGGGCGGTAGATATGCCTCCTGTCGGAGTAAGTGCAGGGGATATTTCCGAAATGAATTGCGAATCCCGTTTCCTCATAGAAAACGGACAAATTGTTAGATTAATAGACGTGAGCGAATAATGATTACTTACCGAAAAATTGAAGATATTGAAAAATCTATCATTAGCGAAGGAATAACTGTGCAGAGTGTATTTTCCGATAAGCAGGGCGGAATAAATCTGATAGTAATGCAACCGGGAACAATATTGGATAAACATATTATGTTTGTCGATATGTACTTTTATGTTTTGGAAGGAGAAGGAATTTTCTACCTCGGCGACGAAGAAAAATTAATCAAAGCTGAATCAATCGTTGAATGCCCGACGGATATTCCAAGAACATGGAAAAATACAGGAGATACACCACTCCGTTTGATGGCTATCCGAAATATAAATCCTGAAAAACCTGTGGAATACGTGAATTAGGAAATATTTGGAGTGTGTTATTTTTTTGCTTAGTTTCGCATCGTTGAAATTTACATATTTCAATAATGTTTTTTTAAAAAAGAGCTATGAAATTTTAAAAAATGGCACAACTCTTACTTAGGTGTTGTATATCAACACCTAAGCCCAAACCGTTATATACGGCATACCCTTATACTGAGGTTAAAATGAAAAAACAAATATTAATATTATGTATGATCTGTTTTGGTTTTTGTGGTGCAGAAGGAACTGTGGTTAAATACAGAATCAACAAGAATAACAATTCGATTCTAACAAATAATATTTTATTCAATTTACATCAGGGTTTTGATGGAAAAGTCTGGATTAATACAAATAGTCATCTAATTCAAAGTACATCCGCCGAATGTATAGATTGGGTTGATTACTCAGATAGTATAAAGAATAACTTATTGTTTAAGGATTTTTCACAGTATCCTGAGCCAAATTTTAGATCCAATAATATGATGAATGATAGATTTGGGAATATGATATTTCATACCAGTGGTGGATTAGGCGTTTTCTACATAGAAGACGGTTCTTGGGATTTTTTTACAAGAGATAATCCCGATTTACCTAAATATCGGAGAGTCGTATTAAATAATGATATTGAATGTGATATTGATGCAAATAGGATTTATGTTTCTGGTCATCGAGATACCATGTATTATGCCCAGTATGAATTCGCAAATAAACGTTATCATTATGAAGATTTGGGAGGTAGTCAATACTTAGTTCTTCCGGATTCATCTTTGGATGTTAAAGAATTTAATATTTCAGGTGATACAATTTGGATATTAACGCGAAAGTATATGTTGCTCTATGACAAACGAACGGAAGTTTTCACAATAATTGACAATCAAAAAATTGATAATGGATTAGATTTTTTTAATCTAATTGGCAACTCTGCTGAAAATAGTATGAGATTAATGTATAATTCTGCGGACTATACCCGTTTCATCTTTCATAACTTCCACTATGATTATGATCAGATAAATCATAAGATGCTAACTGATGATAGTATCATTGAGGTTTTAGTGGATTCAAACGCAATAACTCATATCGAAGAGATTAAGTTAGACAAAACACTTAAGTATTCTCAGAAAAGATTTTATAGTTTTGTGGACCTTGATAACTCTTATGACAGCTTGTTAATCGGCAACTGGTCTGAAATGTGGCTTTATAATATTAACAGTGGAGAACTATCACAAATACCAAGACCGAAAGAATTCGAAGTTGATCCAAACCAAGAATGGGCTGCACAAAATATTTTAGTAATCCCTGAAAGAAATGAATTGTGGTTAGGCAACAGCAACGTTGGAATATTAATTTGTGATTTGAAAAAAGTTATTGACTCTGCAATATCACTTGGAGTTGTCGATTCAAATGTGGAAATTAATCAAAGATTCCCCATGTTAGGATGTTATCAAATTTATCCTCAGCCATCGACAGGCTACAGTAATATTGAGTTATATCAGCAAGAAGGGGATGTTTCTGAAATTACAGCTAAAGTTTATGATATCAATGGGGCAAATGTATATGTGCCCGAAATAGAAATCGTTAAAACCGTTGGCATGAGACGCAAAGCAAGTATTGCCACATCACATTTAGCTTCCGGAGTATATATTGTTTTATTTAGATATAAAGAACACGTTTGTTCTTCGAAAATAATTATAAATTGATAATGAGATTATGAAAAAAATATTATTTATGACGCTGTCGTTACTGATAATACATAAAGGTAAAAAACTTTATACTGATTTTTTGACAGTTCCCGACTACTTTTTAAAGGCTAAAGAAATATTAAAATAATCCCCAAAATTGCCACACCTGCAAAGTGTGGCAATCTCATTTTTCTAAACCGCTTGATTTCGCAATCGGCAAATTTCGGTTTTTGATACTCTTGCTATGATTGCGTTTCGGCCTGTTGCTTTTTCTTCTTCCTCTTAGTGAAAATTTCGCCCATCTTGTTTGCTCCTTTCCGAACTTGGGATACGATAGCAGAAACTTTCTGAATTGGCTGAACTACCCGCATATAGCCTTCGTACAGCGAATCTGTAATTGATTTCAGTCCGAAAGAAAATTCTTCGGTTTTCTCTCTGGCAATAGTTAGAATACCTTTTGCTTCACCGGAAACTACTTTGATATTGTCGATTGAATCGGCAATTGGTTGTTTCAAATCTTCGATAGTATCAGCGATATTATTAGCCTTCTTGACTAATTTATGTGCATCAGCCATAAAATCGACAGACTGCTCTTTAATAGCGTGAAGATCTGACGTTACTTGGGTGATGTGCATATCTAATTTTTTCAAAAATTTTCTTGCAAAAATAAGAAATGATAACGCCCCTATGGCAAACACGATAGCGAGAACAATCGCAACAACTCCTAATACTGAAATAGCTGTATCCATATTATTTTCCTTAAATATTATATTCTGCCGAATTTACGAACAAGCAATCACCGGATTCGAAAATCAAATCCGGCAACCGCAACTGATATAAACTAAAAATTGTTAAGCGTCTTTGTCAGAGTCAAAAGCAGGTGTAATTTCTTCCTGATCAAAAGCAATATCAACTTCACCACTTGATTTAGCAGTTTTCATTATATTTTCAGCAGTTGATTTCGCTGTATCAATAATTTCTTTCGCTTTTTCTTTTGTTATGTCTAATGCTTTAGTAACCGCTTCTTCTACTTTCTTTTCAGTATCAATTACAAAGCGTGAGGATTTTCCATAAACATCTTTGCTTGTTACCGCAATATCCTGACGAAGTTCTGCACCTGACTTAGGTGCCATCAATAATGCAGTCAATGCACCTGCGACACCGCCAACCAATGCACCGATTACAAAACCTTTAGTATAATCATTTCCTTGACTCATGTCTTTCTCCAAAATAAAATTCAACAAACTGTACTAATCAATATTTAAAATTACTGCTTTTTTTTGACAAATCAAAATTTTTTCTGCAATTTCTCTAATTGCTCCGTATCCGCCTGCTAGCTCGCAAATATAATCGGCCTTATCTTTAACAGCTTGAACTGCATTTGCCGTAGCAACGGATAATTTAACTATCTCCATAGCTCCTAAATCATTTACGTCATCACCAACGAAAGCAATATTTTCAATCGGAATACCACTTTCTTCTGATATTTCACGAATTGCAATATCTTTATCGAAACGGTCTAATTTAATATATTCCATCTTCAATTTATTTGCTCTGGCTTTCGCAATTTGAGAATTTACACTAGTGATTATTCCCGTTTTGATACCTGCACGGTGCAGAAGAGTTATCCCCATTCCGTCCGCAGCAGAGAATTTTTTCATTGCTTCGCCGTCTTGATTATAGAACATTGCTCCGTCTGTCATAGTACCATCGACATCCATTGCGAGCAATTTTATTTGATTAAGTTTTTCATTTAAGCTATTATCTTGCATAATTTCCTTAAATTTGCACTATGGATAATGTTCCTATGTACGTTTGTTTTATTAGATTGTTTTGCTGAAATGAAGAAATATATAATTTTGCCGGTCGATATAAAAGAAGAAGATTTTGAAGCAGCTTATTTTGCTTTGAGCGATTTTCCATTCTCAGGTATTGAGGAAAGATTTGATGAGCTACGAATAACATTCGATGAAAGCGATTATTCCGCAGAATTAAAAGCCAAAATAAAAGAGGCTTTGGAAGCAATGGAAATTGAGTATAAATTCCAAAAAGAGGAGGATATACAAGAAAAAAACTGGAATGAAGAATGGGAAAACCAGTTAAAACCATTCATGGCTAACGAGAGAATTGCACTTACCCCGTCCGCCCGTGCCGACGAAGTAGATGCCGAAATAAAAATCGTTATAAATCCGAAAATGTCTTTTGGGACAGGTGAACATGCTACAACTCGTCTCGTCGCATCTCTGATGGACGGACTTGTAGAAAAAGACAGCTTTTGGGTGGACGCAGGCTGTGGCACAGGGGCATTGGCAATTTTAGCTGTAAAATTGGGTGCTAAAGGTTGCTACGCATTTGATAATAATGAATGGGCAGTAGAAAATTCTATCGAAAACGTCTTAATAAACGGCTGTTCGGATACAATCGAAGTTGAGCAGGCGGATATTGATTTGGTGCAAATCCCGGAATGTGATGCAATCGCAGCAAACCTTTTTATCCATCTAATCAAATCATCAATGCCGAAATTCTATACCGCCTTAGAAAAAACTAAGGGTATTCTATTGGTTTCAGGAGTGATGACGCATGATGCAGAAGTTGCAATTTCAAAAGCTGAAGAAGCCGGTTTCGAACTTATAAAACATATCACCGAAGATGAATGGTCTGCTTTTTATTTTCAAGCTAAGTAAAATACTAATGCTTGAAGCTAATCAACCTCAAAGACAGGGAGTATGTCTTGTCCCCAAAATCGTTGACAATTAATTATCATAGACCTCACTTGGAGTTTTACTAATTAATTAGGGGAGAATACAAAAAATACCCTGTTTTTTACAGGGTATTTTCATAAGCAATATAACATTTAACAGTAGTTGAAACTGTGTTAGATTATGCTTTTTCGATAGCTTCTACCGGACATACATCAACACATTGTGGTTCGTCGAAATGACCACTACATTCAACGCAAGTAGATGCATTGATTACGTATGTTTCTTCGCCTTCAGAAATTGCTTCCACCGGGCATTCTGGTTCGCATGAGCCGCACATTGTGCAGTCTTCAGTGATTGTATAAGCCATATTAATCTCCTTGAATAGAAAAACAACATTAAACATTAAGCATTTGCAACAAATGCAATAGCAAAAATAGTTAATATTTTTATATCTGCAATGGAAATGCCAAATAATTTTAAAAAAATATTTAATTTCTGTAAAAAAAATAATATTTTACTTCTGTAAAATTATATTGGCAATTGCATAATCCTTGGAGTGTGAGAGTGTTACAAGAATCTGTAAATATCCATACTTCTCGGCAAGCATTCCTGAAATTTCTGCTTTAGGGGCCCCCGATTTTTCATTAATGATTCCAAACTCATTGAGTTTAAAGCCCTGCGTAAAGCCTGTACCTATTGCTTTGCTAAAGGCTTCCTTTGCTGCAAAACGGGCTGCAAAGTGTTGCGGGGCTTCTTCTTTATATGATTGGCAATACTCAATCTCCGTCGGAGTAAACACACGTTTTAGGAAGCGTTCACCATGCTTTTCGATAGCATCTTGAATCCTCTGAACCTCTGTGATGTCATTGCCAATTCCTAAAATCATTTTTTTAATGCCGTAATTGAAACGTAATTTCCTATTCCATAGCCTTCCATAGGCTCTTCGCATTCATCATTTGCGTACTTCGGATGTGCAGTAAGAGTTTGTGCAAACCCCAAATCTTTGAAACCGATTTTTGTCAATAGTTGTGCTTTTGCATCAGTCGTCTGCCACTTTGCATTTCCTAAAAACTCAACCGGATATGGTACTTCAGGACGAATATCAATCAGTAGTGGGTCGTTCCAGTTTCCAATTTTCGCAGCCAATAGATAGAGAATACCAAAACCGCTATCTTTGGGCACGTCAAGTAAGACCAACTCTCCGCCTGGCTCAAGAGCATCGTATGCTTTCCTGTAAGCTTTTTCTAAATCAGTAATATAAGAAGATGAACCATTGAAGTAAATCAGATTATACTTCTCTTTTCCAAAATCGTATGTTTCTGCATCAGAAACTTCGACTTCCATTCCGCGTTTTCTTGCTATTTCGGCCATACCTTCTGCAGGTTCAATACCGTATTTTACTTCTATATCGTAATTTTCTTTCAATAGCTTTTCAAATAAGCCACTTCCGCAACCTACGGAAAGAACCTTACCTTCTGCATCTTGTAGTGTAAGAGCTAATAATTGTAGCTCAGATTTTAGTACATTTTCGTTTTTCAAAAACCATTCGTCATATTTTCCGGCGAATTTGTCAAATGATATATCCATAATAACAGCTTCCTAATTAATTAATTTTCCTGACTTGTTAAAGAAAATAGCCATAGGCGGACTGAAAAATAATGTCTGCTTAGAACCAACCTCAAAGTTCATTTCTTTATCGCTTCTAATAGCATAAAGTTTATTAGCCTGTTTGAAATAGTAAATTACTTCGTATCCCAAATATTCTTTTTGGTGGATTTTTATATCGAACCAGACATCATTTTCAGTTTGCTTGGAAAATGAAAACAGTTCCGGCCGAATCCCTATTTTCAATTCTTGATTTGAACTGTCAATTTCACTTCCAAAGAAATCCGCCTCAAAATTAATACTTTTCCCACAAATGTCCAAATTTATTGTGTTGTTTTCTACAGTTATTTTGAAAATATTTATAACAGGATTTCCGATAAAACTTGCTGTAAATATATCTGCGGGCTTTCTGTATATATTTTCAGGTGTATCAAATTGGTGTAGCTCCCCATCTTTTAAAACCGCGATGGAACTGCCCATAGTCATTGCTTCTACTTGATCATGAGTTACATAAACGGAGCTTATTCCGCTTCGCTCGTGAATTTTTTTTAATTCGGTTCTCATTTGCAATCGGAGATTTGCATCAAGATTAGACAGCGGTTCATCGAAAAGGAAAATATTTGGCTTTCTGATTATCGCTCTTGCCAATGCAGTTCTTTGTCTCTGCCCACCGGAGAGTTCTTTGGGTTTGCTTTTCAAAAATTTGGATAAATCTACTAATTCTGCTGCTTCATGCACAGCTTTTTCGATTTCACCTTTTGGAGTCTTCGCAATTTTTAGAGGAAAAGCAATATTTTCATATACTGAAAGATGAGGATAAAGAGCATAATTTTGAAAAACCATTCCTATATTTCGTTCTTTAGGAGAAAGGTCATTTAAGCGTTTACCATTTAAGTACATATCGCCGGAAGTAATATCTTCCAATCCGGCAATCATTCTTAGCACAGTAGTTTTTCCGCAACCAGAAGGTCCAATCAGAATTAAAAAATCATTTTCTTCGGTTTCAAAAGATATTTCTCTAATAGCTTGATAACCATTAGGATAAACCTTTTTAACTTTATCCAAAACTAAACTGCTCATTTGAACCTCATAGCTTTAATCGGAGAAATTTTTGATGCAACCACCGCCGGCATATACGATGCACCGGCCGCCATCAATAATGTTATTGAAATGACGATTAGATAATGCACTCCATCTATTGCAATCGGTACTTTATCGAGGTAGTAAATTTCAGCATCTAATGGAATAAAACCTGTCATTTTTTGTAGTATAGTGAGAGAGAAAGCTAAGACACAGCCTATGACCACTCCCGTAGTCGCCAATTTCATACCTTCCATCAAAAATAATTTTCTGATTTGAGTGGCTGGCATTCCCATTGCTCTTAAAGTTCCGATTGATTTTATTTTTATCAGCACGAGAATTAGTAAAATAGAAATTATATTGAATACTGCCACAATACTAATCAATCCTAAAACGATTGGAATTGGTTCTCTCTGTAAATCAATCCAGTTAAAAATTGATTGATGAGAATCGAATACTGTCAATGAAAAATACGGGTAGCCGAGATAGCTGTCGATTTGGCTTGATAATTCTGACGCAACTTCAATATCTGTCAGCATTAAGTCCACGCTTGTTGCTTCGTGCTGGCCATAACCGAAGAATTTACGAACAATTTTTATTGGCATATAACAGACTACGTCATCATATTCAGCCATTCCTGTTGAGTATATTCCTTTTACAAAAAATGGGGCTATATCCGGCAGAGCATATTTATCAAAATTTTCAGTATCTATCGCAAAAATTAGTGTCTTATCGCCGAGTTTTAAATTCATCTTCCGTGCAATATTTTGGCTTATAATTATTTGGTTTGTATCTTGTGATGAAAATTCAAATTCCCCTTCGACCATACTTGAACCAATAGTCTTGCGGGTTAATGAATCGATACAACCGTAAATTAGTATTCCGTCACTATTGTCTTTCTGCTTCATTATCGCTCCCTGTTGTAGGATTGGAAAAGCAGATTCAACTACGGGATATCGATCTTGTAATATAATTGAAAGAGAATCGCTATTTTTGATTGGGTTTTGAGTCAGAGTCCGTACAGTCAAGTGAGAGGCAAACGAAACCGCCTTAGCCCGCAATTCCTTATGAAAGCCGTCAAGCACGGCAAGCGGAATTAGAATAGCCAAGCAGGCAATAACAATTCCGACCACAGCAACCAAGCGGATAAACCGAATAAAAAATCGATTTTGCTCTGATTTAAAAAAATTATTTCCAATAAAATTGAGATTCATCTACAAAATTAAAAATCCATAAAAAGCAAAATTAACATTTTTTTGCTGATTATGGGTAAAATCCTAAATTGAGAGGTACCATGTCCAAAATTTAAGGGGAGCATGAATTCGGCTTTTTATATCATAAATCAAAATAATATCTTCCTAATTAAAACGAGATGTCGTAATGAAGGGTATTATAGTTCAAGATTAGTTTTGTATAAATAATCTAACACATCTCTCTTAACTCTAAAACCCGATCCATGGTCATGAATTTTCCCATCAGGATATGCTCCGATTCTTATGTCGTATTGAATATTTCCTTTTTCGAGTTGATTTAGAAATTTAGAGAATGATAGATTTAAAAATATTTTGGCTTTAGTAAAATGAAAATATTCCGTAGCATTCTCTTTCTTCGTATTTGCATATACTACAAATAAGTAGTTTAATTTTTCCAATGCTTTTTTCAAGTCATCGTAAGTGTAGTATATTGATCGAGAGACTATTTTATTAGTGGATTGATTTTTAATATTAATATATAGTTTTTTTTCTTGTCTATTTAGGTTCAATTTAAAACAGTATTTTTCTTTGTAGGAATTATAATGAGTAGCATAAAATGAAGTATGTAGTGTATTGAAGTGTGTTCTTGAATCTTCATTAGTGCCGTACTTTTCTCTTAAGAAATTATTGGCATTCTCCGGGTGAGTTGGTTTTTTAGTAAAAAGTGTAATAAATGAACCTGTTAGAAATCTTTGAGATTTAATTTCAAATTTATGAAAATCAGGCAGACTCAAGTTATTTTCTTCTATCCCTAATAAATCCTCAAAAGTTTTACCTATACCCGTATTACCTTTTCTATGAGTTTTGACATAGCCTAATTTCTTGACATATTCAAATTTCTCCCTAATGATTTTAATATCTTTATTCATTATTCTTCCTCCTCAATGGGATTTTGGGGTAGAAAATCTTTGGGACTACATGAAAATATTTTTGCAAGAAGATTCAAATGGTGAATGGCGTACTTATTAGAAAACTTTGAACTCTCAATTTTTCCAATAAATGAATTTGATAATCCCATCTTATCTGCTAATTCTGCCTGTGAGATACCGAACTTAACTCTTTTAGATTTTATTTTATCTATAACGTATCTGTCTATTTGTGTATTCATACTAAAAATAAACCAAATATAATTCTCAAAATTCGCATAAATTTTGTAATTTTGCAATTGCAAATAGTAAGTTTTTGGAATGTTTCTGATGAATAAATATATAAACAAAAGAATAGTAGATAATAGTTGGAATTTTAGTAAAGCTGATACAAAGGAATATACGCACTGCTACCATAATTATCCGGCAATGATGATTCCTCAGGTTGCGAGGAGGTTAATAAAAGAGTATTCTACAATTCATACCAAATTACTATTTGACCCATACTGCGGGAGCGGAACTTCATTAGTTGAGGCGAAATTGAAAGGTATAGATTCTATAGGAACGGACTTAAACCCGCTAGCACGTCTCCTATCGGTTTCAAAAACACAACGGTATAACATTTCAGAAGTAGAAAACGAGTTCAATCGTATTGCATCAAAAATGTATCAGTATAATTTTCAAGATAATGAGATGTTTGAACTTCCGAAATTTGATAATATTGAGTTTTGGTTTTCGGAAACTGTTATCCAAAAACTTTCTTATATGGTACACGAGATAAAAAAAATACCAGAACATATTCGTGATTTCTTTTGGGTTTGTTTAAGTGAAACAGTACGGGAGGCATCATACACGAGAAATTCTGAATTCAAATTATTTAGAATACCGGAAAAACAGAGGGATACCTTCAAGGTAGATCCTTTCGATTTATTTTATAAGAAGTATCATCGGAACTATAAAGGTTTAGTTGAATTTTGTTCCATTGCTAATGGTGCATCTGTTAATGTTGAAGCATTTAATACCTCTGAAGGAATTCCTGAGCATATGAAAGAGTCTTCAGTTGATATTATTGTTACTTCTCCTCCATACGGAGATAGTCGTACTACTGTTGCCTACGGACAGTTTTCCCGCTTATCCAATGAATGGTTAGGATTTAATGAACCCAAAGGTGTTGATAAAATTTTAATGGGTGGTGATACTAAAAAACAGGGTAAGATTATCTCAAATATTGCAAATAAAATAGTAGAAGAAATAGCTGAAATAGATAGCAAACGGGCGAATGAGGTCGCCGTATTTCTTATTGATTATCAAGAGTCAATAGAGAATGTTGCTAAACTCTTGAAATCAGAGGCTTATGCATGCTATGTCGTTGGAAATAGAACTGTAAAAGGTGTAAATATTCCATTAGATACCATTACCGCGGACTTGTTTGAGAAGAATAATTGTAAGCATATAAAAACCATAGTACGAGAAATTCCAAATAAGAGAATGCCAAAACGTAATAGTCCTACTAACGAAACTGGTAAAACAGCCAGTACTATGAATAATGAATTTATAGTTGTGTGTCAAAAGTGCTAAATTAACTTTTTCGATATAACAATAAAAAAGAACACACTACGCTCAGGGAGCTTAGTTTGGTCTTCGCAAGTAGGCTGAGCGAAGTCGAAGTCGGACTACTGATATATTAATAGTTATGATAACTTGTTATATCTAAATATATCTTAAAAACCTTTTATATTAAGGG
>PDWI01000397.1_pt1 | contig 70479 bp, 71 predicted proteins | sample 1430891 | NCBI WGS metagenome assembly PDWI01 (sample SAMN01162508, study PRJNA174530) | Oral metagenome, whole genome shotgun sequencing project. | biome: Marine environment; feature: Marine mammal; material: Swab sample of the gingival sulcus; isolation source: swab sample of gingival sulcus...
CAGATATCATGAAAAATACTTAGATGAAAAATCAAACATTTACCTTGTTGGTATCAATTTTGATGAAGAGAAAAGAAATGTTTGTGAGTTTGAGTGGGATGAAGTGAAATAGTAAATGTTTGATTGTATTTAGTTGTTATTTAAATGGTATTAAATAGTTTAAAGAATTTTTATGATATAATTTTGATTCAATCAGTAAATCTTAATTATATGGAGTTAAATTTGACTTTAAAGCGTTTTATTAGTGGAGTTTTGATCGCATCTTCACTTAGTTTTGCAAATACATTAAATTATTCACTTATAAAAAAGGAAAGCTCAAATTCTTTTGATAAAAATAATACTTTATTGGTTATTGGGGGCATTCAAGGAGATGAACCAGGTGGGTTTTTGGCCGCATCGTTGCTTAGTACTGAGTATGAAATTAAACAAGGTTCTGTATGGATAGTTCCAAACTTAAATTTTCCTAGCATTATCAAGCGAAGTAGGGGTGTTAATGGGGACATGAATAGAAAATTTTCTAAAATTAAGAAAAAAGACCCAGATTACTCAGCTGTATTTGGTATCAAATCTTTGATTAAAGATTCGCAAGTTGCACTTATCGTTAATCTTCATGACGGAAGTGGATTTTACAGAAAAGAGTATGTCAATAGCTCTTTAAATCCAAAAAGATGGGGTAATAGTTGTATTATTGATCAAAGAGATTTAAAAGGCGTCAAATATGGAGAATTAGGCGATATAGCTTCACAGGTTGTGGATAAAATCAATAAACACCTTTTAAGTAAAGAGCATAAGTATCATGTAAAAAATACCAAAACAAAAGAGGGTGATTTAGAGATGTTAAAATCACTTACTTTTTATGCAATAGAACAAAAAAAAGCTGCTTATGCAAATGAGGCTAGTAAATCTTTAAAAGTTCATGAAAGAGCATATTATCACCTTATAGCTTTAGAAAAATATATGGATATCATGGGTATAAAGTATAAGCGAAATTTTGCACTTACTCCACAAAATGTAAAAAATGCTATTAACAAAGGAGTAGAGGTAAGTTTTTTTGATAAAAAAATTTATCTTAGCTTAGATAATCCTCGCTCCATAATTCGCTATGTGCCTTTACCTAAAAAAAAGCCGATAGACTATAAGGCTAGCAATCCTTTAGTGGCTGTAGTTAAAGATGGCAATAGCTACAATGTGCATTATGGCAATCGAAAATTGACCGAACTAGATCCGCAGTATTTTGAATATGCGTTTGATCTGCAAAGTGTTAAAGTAGAAATTGATAATGAAGTAAAATCGATACCATTGGGTAGTTTGGTAAAAGTCGGTACATTTTTTAAAGTTTTAAAAAATAAAAATCAACGAGTAAATGTTATCGGATATGCAAGCAAAAAGAATGAAGCAGATATAAAAATCAAACTTAAAAACATATTAAAACGATATTCGATAGACAAAAAAGCAAAAACTTTTAGGGTAGAAATTTACGACACGACAAAAAACAAAAAAGGCACTTATGCGGGTATGTTTTTAGTTGAGTTTGAGTCAAAAAAGTGATTTTATGATACTTAGTATTGAAAGCAGTTGTGATGATAGCTCCATAGCTATCACTCAAATAAAAAGCCTTAAAGTAGTTTTTCATAAGAAAATATCCCAAGAGATAGATCATAGTAAATATGGTGGGGTTGTGCCAGAATTAGCTGCAAGATTGCACGCTAAAGCTTTACCACAAATATTACAACAAACACAAGATTTTTTTCCTTATCTTAAAGCTATAGCTGTTACTACCGAGCCTGGACTTAGCGTAAGTTTGATTGAAGGCGTAACGATGGCAAAGGCATTAAGCATAGCTTTAAAATTACCTATTTTGTCTGTAAATCACTTAAAAGGTCATATTTATTCACTATTTATAGAAAAAAAAGCGATGTTTCCTTTAGGTGTTTTGCTCGTCTCTGGCGGTCATACGCAGGTGTTACAAGTGAGTTCTCATGATAATATATCTATCTTAGCTTCAACTCTTGATGATAGTTTTGGAGAGAGTTTTGATAAGGTGGCTAAAATGTTAGGACTTACATATCCAGGTGGTCCTATTATCGAAGAGTATGCAAAACAAGGAGATGATAAGGCTTATGATTTTACGATTCCACTTCAATCTTCAAATAAGATCGCTTTTAGCTACTCAGGACTTAAAAATCAAGTAAGACTTTGCATAAAAGAGCAAAATAATACTCTTAGTGAAAAGATGAAAAGCGATATTTGTGCCTCATTTCAAAGGGTTGCAACTGCACATTTAATGCAAAAGTTAAAAAAAATATTTAAAATTTATAAATTTTCAAATTTTGCTGTTGTTGGTGGGGCTAGTGCAAATTTATATTTAAGAGAGCAATTAAACAAACTTTGTCCAGATTTATTAGTTGCACCTTTGCAGTATTGTAGTGATAATGCTGTCATGATAGGTAGAGCTAGTATAGAGGATTTTAAGGATAAAAATTTTTGCAATCTTGAAGATATCACAATAAATCCTAAGATAAAAATTTTTACATAAGCATTTATTTAATAAAAATAGATATAATTCAAATAAAAAAGGTATATTCATGAAATATTTTATTTTAATTTTTGCATTTTTATTTCTGTCATGTTCGCAAACTACGACGATTTTTCCATATAAAGATATGCTTGAAAAAAAGCAAACGACCATCATTAAACCTCCTGTTGCCCAAAAGCCCAAATTAGCAATACAAAAGCCTAATATTGCAAAAGCAATACCGCAAAGTCATGACTATGAGAGGTATTATCACGGCAATATAAAAACTACAAATGGTAAAATGGTAACAATATTTTTAAAACTAGTAAGTAAAAATGGTTTAAAGGGGTATTATTTGTATCAAAATGATGGCGAAGTAAAAGAGAATAGGGGGATTTTTAACTCCATAGACAAATCCACCATAAAGCTTCAAAATGGTACTTTGCTTTACAAAGGAGAAGATTTTATCGCTTTTATATCTCACATAAATCAAAGTCCTGATAATGATAAAATCCTAGAAAAACTTCATCTTTTTAAAGATAAAAAAAGAGAACTTTTAGTAGATAGTATTAGTGTGATTGATGGTTCAGTAAAAGGTCATAATGCAGTTAAATTTGATGGCATTTTAAATATAGATAAAAAAGGCTCGTTAAAGGCTACTTATGTTGTGGATTGTGATGAGCAAAGTTATGCTATATCAAAAACAAGCTATTTTAAAGACAAATTTGCTACAGGTAAGATTGTTGATATTGTAAAAAATAGCGAGGGAGTATTTTTTGATTTTGATAACACAAATGATGTGTTATATCAAGCTTATAAAAAATATTGTAAGAAAAAATAGTGCTAAGAAAAGTTATATTTGCATGTTTAATATTAAATTTAGTCTATGCTAAAAATATAAATACCTGTTATCATGAAGTATTAAAGTGTAATGATTGTAAAGGTATTGATACTTGGTTATGTTTAGATAAAAATAGTTATGAATTAGCCCAAAAACATCTTGGTTTATACAATACCTTTAAAAGTGGCAAAATTAAATATTTAAAAAAATATACATTAGATATAGATGGCAAAATCTACAAAAAATATCGTAAATTTTTAAAAATTGGAAATGAAAAATTATTTAAACTTCAGCGATTTAAAAGTAGAAATGCGGTTTTGTTATTTGACAAAAGAGAGTTTTTGAAGGGTCGTTCGAACGGACAAAAAACACTCAAATTTAAAGCTCTCATCAACAAAGCAAACTCTTCAAGAAGAGTAACTTATCTGTTTTATTGTAAAAATAAACAATACGAACAATCAAGACTAGCCGATTATGATAGTACTTATACTTTAGGAAATTATGTCAAAGCTCACAAAAATACAAATGGTAGATTTTTAATCAAAAAAAATATTTTATTATATAAAATTTACAAAAGATATTGCAAATAGTATTCATGAGAGCATTCATACTTTTTTTATGTTTTTACTCGTTTATATTTGCTCAAAAGCAAGTTTTGATTCTTAACTCATATCATAAAGGTTTTGAGTGGAGCGATATTATCGTTGAAGGTATACAAAATTCTCTTAGACAAGAAGATATCGGCACAAATGTTCTTTATATGGACTCAAAACGAATAAGCTCTGAAGATTATTTTGCTAAAATAGGCGAACTTTATAAGATTCAACTTGACAATAGGCATTATGATTTGATCATAGCTGTTGATACTTTTGCTTATAATTTTACCTTAAAATATTACCATATGCTTTTTAAAGATGAACCTATTTTATTTACTGGTCTAGAAAGTTTTGATAAAGATAAAATTATCAAGCGAAATTTACAAGATAGAGTTTATGGAATTTTGGAAAAAAGAGCCATAGAGCAAAATTTTTCACTCATTTTAAAGCTCATGCCAAAACTTAAAAAGCTATATATTATAAACGATAGTAGCGACAATGGAAATGATACAAACCCATTCATACAAAAGCAGATTTCAACATACGCTAAACGATTTGAAATATCGTATATTAGAAAATCGACTCTTCATGAGTTAAATCAGCTTTTTTCAACATACAAAGAAAATGAAGCTATATTTTTTGTGCGATTTTACAACGATAAACATTCAAATTACTATAAAAATACTCAAATTGCCTCTATGATTGATAAAAGCAAATTGCCTGTTTTTGTTACTGATACGCTATTTTTAGGCAAGGGAGCATTAGGTGGTGAGCTTGTAGATATAAAACAACTTGGCATTAAAACAACAAAAAAGGCATTGGATATTTTACAAGGCAATGTTCCTTCTTTAAGTGTAGATCTTTTTTTGGGTGATAGATTAGCCTTTGATTTTAAAAAGGCAAAGCAGTTTAAATTTGTTTTAAAAGATAAATTTAAAAATATTTTTTTTGTCAATGGACCTTTGAGTTTTTTTGAAAAATATCGTGCCTTGGTAAATGATATTTTTGTCTTATCTCCATTTTTAGTGCTTTTAATCATAGGTTTGATTTATAATATTTATCAACGAATAAGAAGCGAAAAGAAACTAAAAATCATTCAAGAACAAGAAAATAAACATAAACAATTTGTAATCCAACAATCAAAATTAGCCGAAATTGGTGAGATTTTTTCTTCTATTGCTCATCAGTGGAAAAATCCTTTAGTTGAAATTTCAGCTATAGCTCAAGAGCAACTTTACAAAAACGATACCAAAAATATCAACTCTTATGTTGACGATATCATGATACAAGTCTCATATATGAGCGATACCATTAATGAATTTCAAAATTTTATCACACCCTCATATAAAAAGTCTTTATTTGACATAGCCATTTGTCTTGAGGCGACTATGAAAATCATGGCTCATACGATAAAATATAATTATATTGATATTAGCATAAACAAACACGGCGTTAAAAATTTTATGGTCTTAGGCTATAAAAACGAATTTATGCAGACTATTTTAAATATTTTTAACAATGCAAAAGATCAAATCATACAAGCAAGAGAAAATAAACTCATAAAAAGAGGCAAGATTATTATCGATATCTACAATGAACATGACAAAATTGTAATTAGCATTAAAGATAATGCAGGAGGAATAAAAAGTGAAAATATCAATCACATTTTTGAGGCGTATTTTACAACAAAAAAGAGTGGCCATGGTATAGGACTTTATATGTCAAAACTGATTATTGAAGATAAAATGCAAGGAAGTATAGAAGCAAAAAATTGTGAAAATGGTGCATGTTTTACCATCAAGCTTGATAGTAAGTAGATATTTAATAAAACATGATATGATATAACACCAACCAAACATCTATAAAAAAGGAAAAATTTTGAAAAAGATAGTATGTATATGCATTTTTTTTGGGTATTTGTGTGCTAAAAGTACTACAGATTGCACGGCAGTTTTTGAACAAAGAAAATCAGAATTATTAAAACAAATTGAAAAAATAGACGAAGCAAGACAGGCCGAACAAGCCTTAAAAGCCGCGAACAATGCCTTGTTTGAGCGTAAAATGAAAGCACTCAAAAAAGAGCAAGCTAAAAATGAAGATATTTTAAAACAAATCAAACAAGAAAATGAAAAATTAGCTAAATTAAATGCAAAAAAGTCTCAATTAATTGCTTCTATTAATGATATTAAAAAAAATAAATTAAGTGAAACTTATAATAAGATGAAAGATGGAGCAGCTGCTGGAATTTTAGAAAAGATGTCTCCTCATGAAGCTGCTTCTATTTTATTTGTCTTATCTCCTAAAAAAGTATCAAAAATCATGGCAAAAATGCAAGCAAAAATAGCTTCAGAAGTTAGTCTTTTGCTCAAAAAAGGACCTCCGTTTAAAGAAAATTAAACATTTTTTAGAGCATCTTCATTAAATTTATATGATTTATAACCTTTTTTTAATAAAATATTTTTATTTGCTAATTCCTTAAAAAGCTTTATGAGGGTTGGTTTTGATATAGATATTTCTTCCATTATTTGTGAATAAGATGCGTTTAGCTCATTGTTGTTGTCAAGGTGATTTATGATAAATTTTATAACAGCAACTTGTTTGCTATCTGTGATTGTAGAAATTATTTTGATAATATTAGAATTTTTCTTAATCTCTTTTTCTTGATTTAGAGGCAAAAGTATTCTCAAAAGAGTTTGCAAAAGTTCATTTATATCGATTGGTTTGATGATATAATTTTCAACTTTTAGCTTAATAGCATCAAGTAAATATTTCGTATCAGTATGTGCAGTTGTAAGAATACTCGGTATTTGTAAATGTTTTATCTCGTTTAAAAAGTCTATGCCATTTTCATTTTCTAATAAAATATCCGATATTATAACATCAACTTTGTTACTAGATAAAATATCCAAAGCCTCTTTAGAAGTGCAAGCTACATATATATTGCAAACAAAGTCTTCAAGAACATCTTTGGTGTGTTTTAGCAAGTTTTTATCATCTTCTAAATACAAAATGCTATATCGTTTTAATATTTCAAAATCTTTTTTCATGTCTTATCTTTCATGGGAATTTTTATTATAAATAGCGAACACAATTCTCTATTGTGACCTATTTTGTGAGTAATTTTTTCATAAGTTATGGAGCCATTCATGTGCTTTTCTATGATCTGTTTTGACATGTAAAGTCCTATGCCAGTTCCTGCACTTTTGTATTTTGTTGTATAATAAGGCTCAAAAATTTTTGGTATGATTTCATCATTGATGCCACCTGCATTATCTAGCACATAAACGACTGCAAAATTTTTATTTTTTGTTGCGGTTATTCGTATAATTTTATCGGTTTTATTTTCGCATTGACAAAAGGCATCTTTTGAATTTGAGATAAGATTTAAAAAAACATGAGAGAGTTCGTTATAATAAGAGTGCAAATTTACCTCTGTTTTGATGTGTAATTTTACCTCTATTTTTTCTTGTTCGAGCATATATTTTGAAAGTTCTATGCTGTGTTTTATGCACGATTGTATCAAAAAAGTACTTTTAGTTTTATTTGGCGAAAAGAAATTTTTAAAATCTTCCAAAGTTTGTGACATGTTAGAAGCTAATAGTAAAGCGTCTTTTACTTTTGTATCCACAAAATCATCGGTTAATTTTCCATGAAGCATTTTTGTTTGAAAAGATTGGATTATCATCGTAATTGAACCTAAAGGTTGCCTCCATTGATGGGCGATATTGTTTAGCATTTCACCCAAGCTCGCAAGTCTTGCTTGATCAAACATGATCAAATCTTTTTTTCTACTTTGGGCTACCTCTTTTGAAATTTTTATCCTTAAATAATCGTTTAGTTCGGTTAATTCTTTTGTTTTGTTTTCCACTTTTTGCTCAAGTGAATTGTGCAATTTTCTAAAATTATTTATGATATACATGGATAAAATAATAGAAAAAAGGCAGATCAAAACAATGGATATGACGGAGAAAATAATGGTATATTTAAAGACGATTTGCGTATTTGTTTTTTCATTTATCGTCACTGAAAGGTCATATTTTATGAGCTCGTTTATCAGTTCGCTGATTTGCGAAATTTGCTTGTTTAGTTTGTTGATATTTGTTTGATTTGTGTCGGTTTTTAGCGTTTGAAGATGCTCATGAATGCTTTTTGTTTTTAAATCTATATCTTGTATGAGCTTTTTTTGTAGCTCTTTTTTTGTCGCGGTTTTTTTGTTTAAATATTTATTTATGTAAAAATTAAGATAAAAGTTTGAATCTTTTGTTGAGATTTTATCGTTGTAAATTTTCCAATCTTGCTTGATGAGATTTTGTGCAAGTTGGATCGAAGCTATGGCTTCATGAGGCTTTAGATTTTTATTTTGCAATTTTTTTAAAGTATCTTGTATGTGAATGTCATAAATCACTTTGATATTTTCTAATTTTATCAAAGCCTTTGTGCGTTTATCAAAAAGCACATCAAAATTTGCCTTGATGATGAAAACAGAAAGCTGTGAGATAGCAGCTACTGATACCATGCCACCTATGATGATAAAAACTAAAATAATGGTTTTGTATTTAAAGCTTAAATTATCAATAAATAAAAGCAAGTTTTGTTTCATGAGCAAATCTTTTTATCTAATTATAACAATACTTTATAGAAATTTTAATTAAAGCTGTAAATTATGTGGTGTTAAGCAAAATATCAAACCGCCTTCGAGACGAGTTATCCACGATGGGTACCCCGAAATCAAAGATTTCGACCCATCAGGGCTAAAGTCTCTCTTGCGGTTTAATATTTTACTTTTTTTACACACTTCATGCAAAAAAAGTAAATTTTTTTTACCGCATTATCAAAATTAAGCAAAAGCAAATATTTAATAAGGTAAAATTATTTTTACCAATAAAGAAGGTAGTGAAGTATGCAAGAGTTTGTTTATTATAGTAAAAACGAGTTAGAATTTCCGCTAAAAGAGGATATTTTTATTGCTAATGATTTAAAAGATGTTAGCGATAGTGAATTTTTGATCTCAAATTCTTCATTGGTACAATCTCAAATTACAGCATCAGAAATTGATTTTTACATACGAAATTCCAATGATAGTTTAAGCGAAAAAATTCACAATGTATCTAAACTTTATGAAGTTGCTGCTATAAAATATGATTTTGCACAAGATATAAGCTATAGCTTAGAAATAGGCAAAGAGCTTTTATTGATCACTCAAAATCAAACCGATAAAGATGATTTTTTACAACATATAAATAAAGATGATTTTACGATTTATGCTATACATGAAGACATGCTAAAAAGCATCAGCGGGCATATTGGAAATTTAAGCATAATCATCGAAGATGAAACAAAAGATGTGACACTTAGAGTTTGCCAAATCGTTTGGTTTAACATCAAAGCTGAAGGCAAAAAGCAAAGTGGCTGTTTTGACCCTCATGAATTAGGACTGCAAAAAACCATCGAAACTTTAAAGCAAAATATCAATTCATACTCATATAAAAAAATTACAACTTACGACAAAGGTATTTGCCAATATCATGAAAGAAGAGAAGAGATTTGTTCTAAATGTGCTGAAGTTTGCCCAACTGTTGCTATTTTAAAAGATGATGAAAATAAACATCTTATTTTTTCTCAAGTTGATTGTCATGGTTGTGGAGGTTGTGTTTCTGTGTGTCCTAGTGGGGCAATTGATTATGCTCCGTCAAATCGTGATGCTATTTTTGAAATGAGTAAATTTTATGAAAATATTCACCCGTTGATAATTCCTGCAAAAATGGATATTGAGAATTTAAATATTTATTTAAAACAGGGTGTTTTGCCTTTTGCTATAGAAGGGGAAAAGTTTTTAGATGAAAGTCATCTTCTGACTTTAGCTCAAATTTCAGGCTCACAGCTTATTTTTTATAGTGATTTTTTATCTAAAGGCACAAAAGATGCCATAAGAATATTAAATGATATTTATCAAAAAAAATATAAAAAAAACTTAATCATAATTGCCATGAATAAACAAGAATTAAAACAAGCATTGCAAAAAGTTGATTTTGTTGCAAATTCGCAGTTTAATTTTAATCAAAATGGACTTAGAAAAAGAGAAATTTTTTCTCATAGACTAAATCACATTGTGGGTATTGACGACTTAGGTGTAGTAAAAACGGGAGAGCATATCCACTATGCAAAAGTAAATGTCAATGAGGCAAATTGTACTTTATGTTTAGCTTGTGTGGGGGCTTGTAATGTAAATGCCTTGCAAGCCGATGCTAAGGACAATAGTCTAAGATTAAATCCAAGTTTTTGTACGGCGTGTGGATATTGTGAGCTTTCATGTCCTGAAAAAGATTGTCTTAGTATAAGTCAAGATATGATTGAGTTAAATCCTAGCTGGTTTAAAGAGAGTATTTTAGCTCGTGATAAACTTTTTGCCTGTGTGGAGTGTGGTGTGGAGTTTGCTACAACAAAATCAGTTGAGAAAATTGCAAATATGATGAAGCCTATGTTTGCAGGAGACGAAGTAAAGATAAAAAGTTTATATTGTTGTGCTGATTGTAAGCCAAAAATTATGATGCAAAATTTTTATGACAATACAAAAGAGTTAGCAAATGGATAAACATAAAATACATAAAGCAAGAGCGTTATACTACAATTTATTTGCAAATTTTTTTGTTTTACCTGATGGACTAAAAGCCTATTTAGAGCTTATAAATCGTATCAAAGTTTTACAAAAAAGTGCTTTAGATGAAAATTCAAATAAGGCTTTAAACAATATTTTAACCATGCTTGATGAAAGTTCAAATATCACTTTATCGCAAGAGTATGATGATATTTTTCATTCTCCCATTTCAAAAAACATTAATCTAACCGCATCGTTTTATGATGAGGGCGTACAAAGTGGAAAAAAACGAGTGCAAATGATACATTTTATCGCTAAAACAACGATAAGACGAGATGAGAAGAATTACCATGAATACGAAGATAGCATTGGATTTATCTTTGCATTTTTAAGTGAGCTTTGTGATATGGCAGCAAATGGAAAAAGTGAGTATGAAGCTACTATTCACTGCGTTTTTAACGAGATTTTAAATGATTTTATTGACGAGGTTTTGATGCAAATTTACACTCATGAGAATGCAAAAATATATAAAGAACTCATGGTTGCTTTAAATTCATTTGTCGAATTTGAAAGATTATTTTTAGGCATATCAAAGCCGATAAAAAAAGAAGAAGTAGCCAAAAAAGAGTGCAAAACCGAACAGATAAGTGAAGAGGAGTTGTTAAGAAGAGCAAGAAATAAAGAGTTAAAAAAGCAAGGTCCAAAGCAAAATGATGAGAGTTGTGAGGTGGATATTCATTATGATGTAGAGACAGATATTTAAAGAAACTTTGCAAAAGCTATTGTGTTAGTTTTTGCAAAGTTTCTAGTAAGGAACAAATTTAAAAAGGAGACCATTTTATGCAAAAAAGCAGAAGAGATTTTGTAAAAAAAGCTAGTTTGGTAACCGCTAGTTTAGCAGCTGGTGCTAGTGTGAGTGCATTAGCTAACGACAAAAAAGAAGACACAAGTGGAGTTGTAAAAGGAAGTTCAAGAAAAAAAGAGATTCTTTATAAAAAAACTTTAGCTTGGGAAGAGTATTATGAAAATGCAAAATAAGGAGATAAATATGTCTTTAAGTGCAAAAATAGGAAGAAGGTCATTTTTAAAAATGACAGCACTTGCTAGTGCATTTGGTGTTAGCACGGCGTTTGGTAGCACAAAAGCTACACGACAAGCCACAGAAGATGAGATTAAAAATCCATATCCTAACTCAAGGATAGTAAAATCAGTCTGTACTGCGTGTTCGGTTGGATGTGGCATTAAAGCAGAAGTTCAAAATGGAGTTTGGGTAAGACAAGAAGTCGCACAAGACCACCCGATTTCACTTGGTGGACACTGCTGTAAGGGTGCTGACATGATTGACATGGTAAGAGCGGACAATCGTGTTAAGCATCCTATGGTAAAACGAGGCGGAAAGTGGCAAAGAATTTCATGGGAAGATGCACTTGATAATATAGCAAATAAACTTGAAGATTTAAGAAAAAATGATGGACCTGATGCTACTATGTTTTTAGGTTCGGCAAAATTTAACAACGAGCAAGCATACTATTTTAGAAAATTTGCTGCTATGTTTGGAACGAACAATATAGATCATCAAGCTAGAATTTGACACAGCTCAACAGTCGCCGGTGTGGCGAATACATGGGGTTATGGAGCTATGACAAATACTTTAGGAGATATTCAAAATGCTAAAGCGATTATCGTCTTTGGTGCAAATCCAGCGGTCAATCACCCTGTTGGTTTTCAACATTTTTTAAAAGCAAAAGAGAGAAATGGTGCAAAGCTCATAGTCGTCGATCCGCGATATACAAAAACAGCTGCGAAGTCTGATTTGTATGCACATATTAGACCAGGAACTGATATACCATTTATGTATGGAATGCTAAATATCATTTTTGAAAATGGTTGGGAAGATAAAAAATTTATACAAGATAGGGTTTATGGTATACAAGATATTAGAGCTGAAGCTAAAAAATGGCCAATATCAAGAGTAGTCGATGTAACGGGCGTAAGCGAGAAGGTTATCAGAAAAATAACAGAAGTTTATGCTAAAAATACTCCAGGTACTTTAGTATGGGCTATGGGATTAACCCAACACACAAATGGCTCATCAAATACAAGAATGGCGCCTATTTTGCAACTTTGTTTAGGGAACATGGGCGTTGAGGGTGGCGGAACAAACATTTTAAGAGGTCATGACAATGTTCAAGGTGCAACCGATATGTGTTGTCTTTCTCACACATTACCAGGATATTACGGCTTAAGCGATGGTTCATGGAAATATTTTGCAAAGATGTGGAATGTGGATTATGAATGGCTAAAGGGTCGTTTTAAAGCTAAAGAGTGGATGAATAAAAAAGGTTTTACTCTTGCAAGATGGTGGGCAGGAGTGCTAGATGGTAAAAATGGAAACGATAAAATACACAATGCAGGTACAAGACTAAAAGCACTTTTTGTTATGGCAAATGGTGTTACTTCTATTGCTCAACAAAAAAAAGTAAAAGAAGGACTTGACAATTTAGAACTTTTGGTTTTGGTTGATCCTTTTGTAAATGAAGCTGCTATTTTAACTGATAAGCAAGATGATGTTTATATTTTGCCAGCCGCAACGCAATTTGAAACTTCAGGTTCGGTGGTAAATACAAACAGATCAGCTCAATGGAGAGATAAGATAGTTGAGCCTATGTATGAGAGTAAAACTGACCATGATATTATGTTTGAACTTGCTAAAAGAATGGGTTTTTATAAAGAATTGACTGCTGGTATGCTTGTAAGAGAAAATAAAAAAGATTTTAATTGGCCAGAAGATGCAACTGATGAGATAGCAAGGACGATTAAAACTATAGGTCTTACAGGTTGGACAGCAAAACGATTAAAAGAGCATCAGCAAAATTGGCATATGTTTGATGAGGTGTCCATGAGAGGATATGGTAAAATGGCAGGTACTTATTATGGACTTCCATGGCCTTGTTGGACTGAAGATCATTGTGGAAGTCCAATTTTATATAATATAAATAGAAAAGTAACTGATGGTGGCATGGGTTTTAGAAATCGTTTTGGCTTAACTCATGACGGGGCTGATTTACTTGCCGCAAAAGGTTCGGCACCAAAAGATAGTGCAAATCCAGATGGCTATCCAGAGATCACAAAAGATAATATCGAAAAAGTTTTAGGGATTACTTTAACTGAAGATGAAAAGAAAAGCATTGGTAAAAACTGGAAAGTTGATACTTCAAATATCATTGCTAAAAAGTGTATGGAACGAGGAATGGCACCTTATGGAAATGCAAGAGCAAGAGCGAAAGTTTGGACTTTTGCAGACCCAATTCCATTTCATAGAGAGCCACTTCATTCTCCAAGACATGATTTAACCAAGCAATATCCAAGTTTTGCTGATAAAAAAGATCACTATAGAGTTGATACAAAATACATCTCAAAACAGAGTGAGAAAGATTGGTCAAAAGAGTTTCCTATCAACCTTATTACAGGTCGACTTGTAAATTTAAATGGTGCGGGAATGGAAAATAGAGCTAGTAAATATTTAGCTAAATTAACACCTGAAATGTTTTGCGATATTCACCCAAATTTAGCAGGTAAGTATGGAATTAAAAATAAATCTTTTATGTGGATACATTCACCTGAAGGAGCGAAGATAAAAGTAAGAGCTAGATATACTCATAGTGTAAGTGAAGATAGGGTATTTTTACCATTTCATTTTGCGGGAATGCTTGAAGGAGAGAGTTTGCTAAGTAAATATCCAAAAGGAAATGCTCCTCATGCCATAGGTGAGAGTGCAAATACGGTAACAAATTATGGTTATGACATAGTAACACAAATCCCTGAAACTAAAGGTGGTTTGTGCAAGATACAAAGGGCTATAGATGAGTGAAGTAAATTATGCAAGAATGAAATTTTACTGCGATGAAAATAGATGTATTCATTGTGATGGTTGTTCTGTTGCTTGTGCAGAGGCTCATGAACTGCCAGTTGCAATATCAAGAAGAAAAGTAATCACGCTAAATGAAGGTAAACAAGGCGAAGAGTTTTCACTCTCAATTGCTTGTATGCATTGTACTGATGCACCCTGTGAGCAAGTTTGTCCTGTAGAGTGTTTTTATATTCGTGAAGACGGAATAGTCCTTCATGATAAAGATAAGTGTATAGGTTGTGCGTATTGTTTATATGCTTGTCCTTTTGGGGCACCGCAATTTCCACGAGATGGAGCATTTGGCACAAAGGGAGTTATGGATAAATGTACCATGTGTGCAGGAGGACCAGAACAGACAAATAGCGAACATGAAAGAGAAATATACGGGCAAAATCGTATAGCAGAAGGTAAAGTGCCTATGTGTGCTGCTATGTGTTCGACTAAAGCACTGCTTGTTGGCGATAGCGAAATGGTCTCACAAATAGTGCGACAAAGAGCTTTGAGTGCTGGAAATGTTGAGTCTAAACCAAAATCTTATGGTTGGGATATAGCTTATGGAACAAGTATTTTAAATAGATACGAAAAAAAATAAAGTAGTCATCATGATGAAAAAAATATTATTTTTATTAGCGATTTTAGCGGTAGGCGTTTTGGCAAATGAGGTCTTTCATGAGACACCGACTTATATTTTTGGCGAAGATTTACTAAGAAATATAAAGCCTGTAAATGATTATAAATTGCAAGAGATTTTTACTCTTTTTAGGGGTAAAATTGTTTCGATAATCTTTTTAGGTATCGCTTTTGGCGTACCTCTTGCTTTTTTGACACACTATCTTGTTATTGGTCCTATGGTGTTCTCTCACAAAGGAACACCTGTTTATGTGTTCAATATTTTTCACCGAACTATACATTGGCTTGCTGCTATCTCATTTATAGTCATTGTTCCTACAGGACTTGTCATGATATTTGGTGCGTATTTAGGTGGCGGGACATTTGTGCGAACTTGTAAAGAGTTGCACGCTGTTTCATCTGTGCTATTTTCCATAGTCGTTTTACCTATGTTTTTTATGTGGGTAAAAGATATGATTTTAGTGATGGCAGATTTTAAATGGCTCATGATAGCAGGTGGATACCTAAATAAAAGAAAAGAGCCAGTTCCGGCAGGTAAATTTAATTCGGGTCAAAAAACATGGTTTTGGGCTTGTACTTTTGGTGGAATGCTCATGGTAGCAAGTGGGGCTGTTATGTATTTTCAAGATTTTGAGATTGAATTTATCAAAAATTTAGGCATTAGTCAAATTGATTTGTTACGAATTAGTGCGATTACTCACAATATCGTCTCTGTGCCTATTTTGATACTATTTTTTATACATATTTATATGTCAATGTACGCCATTAAAGGTGCAGTTCATAGTATGATAAGCGGCTATAAGCATGAAGAGGAAGTTAAGATTTTGCATAGCATATTTTATAAAGAGTTAAAGGAAAAAAAGGTAATATAACAAACATGAAAAAAGTTAGTTACCTAAAAACTATAATCATAGATAAGCTCTCAGGTGATTGTGTAGAAGAGTGTGAAGATTTGACTATACAAGAAGCTAGAATTAGTCTTTATTTAAATGAAGTCAAAGCGATATCTATGATGAGTATTCCAAACGATCAAGATGCTTTGGCTATTGGATTTTTAATGAGTGAAAATGTCATTGAAGATATTGGTGATATTAGCTCATTAAACATCAGCGAAGATGGGCTTAGCGTTCGTGTTCAAGCAAAAATCAACAAAGATAGTTTGCAAAATCTTTATAAAGAGAAAACCCTCACTAGCGGGTGTGGTGGGGGTATAACTGGCAGTACAAAGATTAGTGTACCATTTAATAAAACATTTTTTCAAGTTAGTCCTAAGCTTATTTTAGATGAAATTAAGAAATTTTATTCTCAAAGTGAGCTTTATAACCTAACAGGCTGTGTTCATAAAGCCATGATTTATAGTGATGGAGTTTGCATAAGTGCTGAAGATATAGGTAGGCATAATGCTATTGATAAGGCTATTGGAAAATGTAGATTGCAAGATATAAGTACAAATAAATCTATGCTTTTTGTTTCAGGAAGGCTTAGTTTTGAGATGGTTAGCAAAGCAGTAATGCATAAAATTCCCATTATTATCTCAAGGACTGCTCCTACTTATTTAGGGGTAAAAACAGCTCATGAACACGGTGTTACACTCATAGGTTTTGCAAGAGGAAAAAAGATGAATATTTATACCCATCAAGGAAGAATTGATTTAAAGGATTTTAAGTGAAAGTAAAAGTAAAAGTTTGGATAGAAGACAATAACGAAGAGTTAATTTTTGGTAGCGGTAAGACTGAAGTTTTAAAACATATTGACGATACAGGTTCGATCTCTCAAGCTGCTCAAAAAGTCGGTATGAATTATAAAAAAGCGTGGAATCATATACAGATATTGCAAAAATATATAGAAGATGATTTGGTTTTTACTCAAAAAGGAAGAGGTGAAAATAGCGGAAGCACGCTTACTCCAAAAGCAAGAGAGATTATTCAAACTTATGAAATTTTAGAATATGACATTAAAAAATATGCTCAAAAAAGATTTGAAGAGTTATTTTCAAATGACGATGAATTTATCATCAAAACTAAGGCTAAGTAATGAAAACTTGGCTTAATTTTTCGCAGATAAATGTGCTAAAAAATCATATATTTTCACATTTATCTTTAAATAGTTTAAGAGAAAACGAAGAGTATAAAAGCCTAAAAAACGAGCTTTGCAAACAATTTAATTTTAAAAATTTAAATACATTCTCATTTTGTCAAGATGGTTTTTTGGGACTTTTTTTAAAATTGGGACATGACGGAAAAATTGCAGTTTGCGAAGGAGAGTGTGAAGCAGTTTATCAAGGGGCTAAGGCTTATGAGGATTTAGGTTTTAAAATCGTTTGGATACATTTGCAAAAAAATGGCAAAATAAATCTTCATGATATAAAAAACAACCAATTTGCATATCTTTTTTTATCATCTTATGTTATGGATACTTTTGTTAAAAGCGATTTGCAACAAGTAAAAAAGCTAAGCAAGGCAAAAATCATCTCAAATGCAAGTGCTAATTTTTCTAGCCTTAGTGATGCTATTTATTTTGATACTTACAAATTGAGCGGTTTTAACTCTTCAGGAGTTTTACTTTATAATGGTTTGTTTAAAGAGCAAAGCGTCGGTTTTATCGATACTATCGGTGTGCATTTGGTAAATGAGGGTTTAAAATATTTTAAACCAAATAGTCAAATTAAAGATAAATTTTTAGATAAATTAAAGCAAACTTTTAAAGAAGATATGTTTTTTTTCGTAAATCCACATGATACTTTGGATTTTATTTTGCATGTTGGATTTAAAAAAATAAAAGCAAGAGAGTTGATTTTAGGTTTAGCGTTGCAAGATATTTTTATCACAAATGGCGAAGGGTGTGCTTTAGGGCTTGCAAGACCATCGAGGGTTATTGAGCTGATGGATTGTGGCTTGGACAATAAAAATGCGATTTGTTTTAGTTTTAGCGAGGATTTTAATGAAGATAATATTGATTTTGTAACACAAAGCTTATATAAAAAATACCGACAAATAAGGGCTTTAAATGAGTAAAAAATTGACATATTTGGATTTTCAAGTTGCACATGAAAAAAGTTTGCACATAGTAACTGCCACTAAAAAAACGCATATACTACATTTAAGCGAAGCACAGGGTAAGGTTTTAGCCGAGGATATTTTTTGCAAAAAAAATCTTCCTAGTTTTAATAATTCTGCTATGGATGGTTTTGCATTGAAATTTAGTGATAAAGGAAAAACCCTCACGATCAAACAAACCATCTATGCTGGAGATAAAAATTTAGCCCCAAATTTAGGTGAAAATGAGTGTTATAAGATCATGACAGGAGCTTTAGTGCCTAGTGATGCTGATACGATAGTGCCTATTGAGAAGTGTGACATTCAACAAGACAAGGTAAAAATTCCCATAAATATCAAAAAATATGACAATTTAAGATTTAAGGGCGAGGAGCAAAAAAAGGGAGATTTGCTCTTAAAAAAGGGAGATTTGCTAGATTTTGCAGCCATTTCACTTTTGGCATCTCAAGGTATTGTTATGGTAAAAACATATAAACCTTTAAATATCGCTGTGTTATCTACTGGCAATGAGCTTAAAGAACCATGGGAGAATAGTGATGAAGAAGAGATTTATAACTGCAACTCGTATGCGTTAATTAGCCTTTTAAAGGCAAATGGATTTAGTGCAGATTATGTAGGAGTTGTGCCAGATAATTTAGAAAAAACACAAGAGTTTATTGGTAATTTAACATATTATGATGTTATTATTACAAGTGGTGGAATCTCTTTAGGAGAGGCTGATTTTATGCATGAAGCATTTTTGCAAAATGGACTTAAGGTGGCATTTCATGGGGTCAATATCAAACCAGGTCGCCCTACTATGATGGGTGTCATGAATGAAAGTTTGATCATATGCTTACCAGGAAACCCTTTAACTGCTATGGTAAATTTAAATCTATTTGTAATACCTGCACTAAACAAAATGCAAGGAAGCAAATATGTTTATCATGATAGCATTTTAGCAAAAAATAAAGAACAATTTAGTGTAAAACAAGGACGAGTAAATGTCGTGCTTGGAAAACTTGAAAATGGAGGTTTTAAGGCAACAAAAAACAATAAATATGGTTCGGGAATGATCTCTTTATTGTCTATTAGTAATGCTCTTTTGCTTACAAATGAGCAAACAAGTAAGATAAGAGATGGTCAAGAGGTGTTTGTTATTGGTTTTGATAATAAACTTGTAGATACAAAATCAAATATTTTTAATTGAAGGAGAAAATGATGAAAAAAATTTTAATTACTTTAGGGCTTTCAGCCGCACTTGCTACTACTATGATGGCAAAAGACTCTCTTATGATGGCTACAACAACTAGCACAGACAATACAGGCTTATTGGAGCAACTTATTAAGCCACTGTTTTTAAAAGATACAGGAATTGAGCTAAAATGGGTAGCAACAGGTACAGGAAAAGCTCTTAAAATGGGAAGTAGCTGTGATGTTGATATTTTAATGGTTCATGCCCCTGCATCAGAGAAAAAATTTGTCGATAGTGGATTTGGGGTCAATAGAAAACAAGTCATGTATAATGATTTTATTGTTATTGGACCAAAAAAAGATCCTGCAAAAGTTAGCGGACTTAAGCCAAATGAAGCTTTAATGAAGATAAAGCAGACTAAAAATAAATTTTTCTCTCGTGGCGATAATTCGGGTACAAATAAAAAAGAGATAGGCTTATGGAAAATGGCTTTAAGTAAAGCTCCTGAAAAGGCTGATTGGTATATTCAGACAGGTCAAGGCATGATAAATACCATTAGAATGGCGAGTGAAAAAGATGGATATACCATGACTGATCGTGGAACTTGGATAAAATACTCTTCTCAACAAAAAGATAAAAATCCGCTGAAAATTGTTGTTGAAGGCGATAAGAATTTATTCAATCAATATTCAGTAATTACAATTAATAAAGAAAAATGCCCTAATGTTAAGCCCAAACTTGCTACGCAATTTACAAAATGGATAGTAAGCGAAAAAACCCAAAAAGCAATAGCTGATTTTAAAATGCTAGGTAAATCCTTATTTATTCCAAATGCAGGTAAGTAGTTGAGCCTATTTCGTGATGGCTTTTATGAGGCTATACAGCTTTTAGCTTCAGGAAATGAAAGTGTTTATTCGGCGATTAAAACGACCGTGAGTGTATCTTCATGGTCGCTTTTAATCAGCCTTTTAATGGGACTTCCTTTAGGATTTTTTTTAGGTTATTATGATTTTTATGGTAAAAAATTTGTACGAGGCTTAGTCGATACTTTACTCTCTCTTCCTACCGTTGTCATAGGACTTGTGGCATATACGATGTTTTCTTATGTAGGTGTTTTTGGGCAATATGACTTGCTTTTTACAAAATGGGCGATAATCATAGGACAAATCGTACTCTCCCTTCCTATCATAGCAGCATTAACTGCTGTTCAAGTAGAAGCTATCGATAAGCGACTTTATGTCTCTTTGAAAGGTTTAGGTGCAAAGCCGTATCAAATATTACTAACTACATTAAATGAAGCAAAATTTGGTCTCATTACAGCTGCCATGACAGCTTATGGACGCATTATTACTGAAATTGGCATATCCATGATGGTGGGCGGAAACATCAAATATCACACAAGGACAATAACCACAGCTATAGCCCTTGAGACAGGAAAAGGTGAATTTGTAACGGGAATTGCTTTAGGTTTAGTTTTAATTTCAATTGCACTTAGTGTAAATATAGTGATGTCGTTTATTAGAAGAAAGTGGGACACATGAGCTTATATACGCTTGAAAATATCACAAAATCATATAAAAAAATTGAGGTTTTAAATATTGAAAATCTTGAATTATCTCCTCATGAGATCATAGGTTTTTTTGGTCCAAACGGAAGTGGTAAATCGACCCTTTTTTCCTTACTTGCCTTTTTAAATGAGCCAAATAGTGGCGTGTTAAAATATCGCAAAATATCAAGTAAAAAGCTAAGTTTCAAACAAAAACAAAGCGTTGTTTTAGTTCCGCAAAATCCATATTTGTTAAAACGAAGCGTTTATGATAATGTTGCATATGGTTTAAAAATACGAAACTTAAATCAAAATGTCAAAAAAAATGTCAAAGAAGCTTTGGACCTAGTTGGACTTGATGAGAGTTTTTGTGCTAGAAAAACAAGCGAACTTTCAGGTGGAGAAGCTCAAAGAGTTGCCCTTGCATCACGACTTATTTTAAGACCAGAAGTTTTAATACTTGATGAACCTACAACAGGCGTTGATGTAAATTCTGCTCAACTCATAAAAGAATCTATTTTAAATGCCAAACAACAATTTGGCACAAGCATTTTAATCTCAAGTCATGACCATAATTGGCTAAATCATATCTGCGATAAAAAAATAGCACTTTATAATGGAAAAATCGTCGAAAGTGGTAATATAAACTTGCTCTTTGCCCCATGGAAAAAAGATGAAAATAATAATTTAGTAAAAGAGTTTTTAGATGGTCAAAAACTAATCTTAGCAAACACAAAAGATAAAAAACGAGATTCTGTAGCTTTGATTAGCTCAGATGATATACATTTTTGCAAATCATCTCAACACGCTTTAAAAGTTACGATAACTTCTATCTCCTTACAAAACAAAACAGAAGTGTTAGTAGTGCTAGATATAGGCGGTATAGTTTTAAATAAAAAAATTACTCAACAATATTTACAAGAAAATAAGCTATATCCTGGACTTGATGTGTATATTTATATCGATACCGATTGTATTTATTGGTTGTGAAATTTTTTCATCTAAATTTACAAACTATTTATCAAGATTTTGTACAATAATATATCATTGTTTGCAAAAAAAGGTTTATTTTGATAGTAAAATCTGTCCTCCCTCTAGTTAGCATTATCTCTTTAAGATTTTTGGGTCTTTTTATTGTTTTGCCTGTGATTTCGCTATATGCACTAAATTTAAACGGCTCAAATAAATTTTTAGTCGGTATCATGATAGGAGCTTACGCTTTAACTCAACTGCTTTTACAAGTGCCATTTGGTATGCTTTCTGATAAGATAGGACGAAAAGTTACTTTATATATTGGATTAGTTTTATTTATGATTGGTTCTTTAGTTTGTGGTTTTGCTAATGATATTTATGTATTGATTTTGGGTAGATTTTTGCAAGGAAGTGGAGCTATAGGGGCGGTTGGAACTGCGATGATAAGCGACATGGTAAAAGAAGAGCAGCGAGGCGGGGCTATGGCTTTTATGGGAGCTAGTATTGCTTTGAGTTTTGCAGCTTCTATGGCGTTAGGACCTTTAATTGGGGGATATTATGGCGTTAAATGGCTATTTTTTCTAACTGCATTTTTAAGCTTGATTGCTATTGTGTTGCTTTATGCTTTTGTTTTAAATCCGCCAAAAATCACTCATGATTATGAATTTGATTTTGATTTTTTTATGCTTTTAAAAGATAAAAATTTAAGTAAAATGAATATAACAAATTTTTTGCAAAAAGCTCTTATGACTTTAGCATTTTTTATCATTCCAATCATCATAAATCAAGAATTTACTTGGCAAAAAAGTGAACTTTGGAAGGCTTATGTTCCAGCTATGATTTTAGGCATTATCGCTATGGGTCCGTCTGCGATTTTAGGTGAGAAAAAAGGCAAATCCAAGCTTATGTTAGGAGTTGGCATACTCTTTTTTGCGATAGGATATTTGCTTTTAGGGTATGCAAAGAGTGTTGAAATGTTTATAATAGGTATTGTTGTATTTTTTATAGGTTTTAATATTCACGAACCTTTGATGCAGTCTATGGCAAGTAAGTATTCAAAAATACACAATAAAGGTTCTAGTTTAGGTATTTTTAACGCTTTTGGCTATGCTGGTACTTTTATAGGTGGCATTGTGGGCGGATATTTTTTGCACAATCACTCTGTCATGGAGATCTCTTGGCTTGTTTTTATCGTTTGTGTTTTTTGGCTTTTTATCATCTATAAACTTGATAATTTAGCATACCATAAAAATATTTATCTATCAAAAAATAGCTACAATGAAAATAACTTACAGCTTTTACATGAGCTAAATGGCGTCATAGAGTGGTACAAACACAACGAAGAATTGATTATTAAATATAATGTTAAGCAAATCAGCGAAGATGACATTTTAAAACAAATATCTAATTAAAGGATTTTCTGTGGAGTTTAGTTTTGAGATTTTAGCACTACTTTTCATGGTTGCTTTGATAGCTAGTACCATCGATACTTTAGCTGGTGGTGGTGGGCTTTTTACTATTCCCGCTTTGCTTTTAGCAGGACTTCCTCCTATCATGGCTTTAGGAACAAATAAGTTCCAAGCTTTTGTAGGAACTGCTACAGCGTCAATTATGATGATACAAAAAAAACAAGTCGATTTTAAAAGTGTGAAGTTGTTAGCCCTAAGTGCTTTTGTAGGCTCATGTGTCGGTACTATTTTTATACAATTTATTGATGTTTCGGTTTTAAATTTTATCATTCCAATTACACTTTTTTTTATAGGTCTTTATTTTTTATTTTTACCAAATCCAAAAAATATGATAAGTGAGGCTAGAATTTCACAAAAACTATATTCTAGTGTTATAGTTCCAGTTATAGGCTTTTATGATGGCTCATTTGGTCCTGGAACTGGTTCATTTTTTTCGCTTTCAGCTATCGCTTTACGAGGATTTGATATCATTAAAGCTACTGCTTTGGCTAAGATTTTAAATTTTTCTACAAATATCGCTTCGTGTTTATTGTTTTTGTATTATGGTAAAGTTGTTTTTAGCATAGGCTTTGTCATGATGATAGGACAAGTTTTAGGAGCATATATGGGTTCGCATTTTTTACTTAAAATCAATCCAAATCATTTGAGAATTTTAGTGGTTATCATGTGTTTTTTGATGCTTTTAAAATATTTTTTAAGTTAAAAAATATGTGTATTTTTTACAAGATAGGTAAAAAAAATTTACCAATTTTTTAAAAATAACAGCTTATTTAAAGTTTTTTTTAGTAAAATTAATACAAATTGATAATTTAAGGTTTTAGTTTTAATGGCACAAATTGAAGTTGATGGAAAAAAAATTGAGGCAAACGAAGGGGATTTGCTTATTGATGTTTTATTCTCTCATGATATAAATATTCCGCATTTTTGTTATCATAAGTCTTTAGGAAAAGATGGAAATTGTCGTATGTGTATGGTTGAAATTGAGGGTCAAAAACGACCTCAAATAGCCTGTGATACGCCCGTAACAGATGGGCAAATCATACGAACTAAAGGCGAAAAGATTGATAAAGTCAAAAAAAATATACTAGAACTCGAACTTTTAAATCACCCTATTGATTGTCCTATTTGCGATCAAGCGGGTGAGTGTAAATTGCAAGATTATTATATGGATGTTGGACTTTATGATAGCAGAGTTCAAACACCTAAACAAAAAGCAAAAAAGCATGTGCATTTAGGAAGTTTGGTCATGCTAGACCAAGAAAGATGCGTGCTTTGTACAAGATGTGTGAGATTTACAAAAAAGATTACTAAAACAAATGAATTAGGCGTTTTAAAACGGGCTGATCATTCCGTTATAACGACATTTCCAGGTAAAAAATTGGATAATGATTATGCTATGAATGTAGTTGATTTATGTCCTGTTGGGGCATTAACAAGTGAGGATTTTCGTTTTAAAAAACGAGTTTGGTTTTTGAAAAGTGATGAGATTATTTGTGATGGTTGTTCAAAAGGTTGCAATATCTTTTGCGACCATGAGAGGGCAAAATATGGCGATGATGAGATTTACCGCTACAGACCACGACTCAACGAAAAAGTAAATGGCTATTTTATATGCGATGAGGGCAGATTATCGTACAAAAAAGAGAATGAAAATAGGCTTTTTGAAAACTACATAAACGAAGAGGTAAAAAGTCATGAAGAGCTTTTGGATTTTATCGCTACAAAACTTGAAAACCAGTATAAAAAACTGCTCGTTATTTCACCAGATTTAAGCTTAGAAGAGATGTATCTTTTAAAAATATTATCGCAAAAATTTTCTTGTACTTTAGTGGTTAGCACTGATGAATATGAAGATGAAAATTTTGGAGATGATTTTTTAAAACAAAGTGAATTAGGGTTAAACATAAACGGAGCTAGAGTTTTAGATTTGGATATAAACAACAATGCAAAACAGATGATACAAGATTATGATTTTAGCATCTTTGTTGGGCTTAAAAATATCGCTTCATGGATACAAACATCTCTTCATGAAAGCAAAACCTGTGGGGTTATGTCGGCTTTTAATAGCAAAAATATTTTTAAAAGTGATTTTTCTTTAGCCATAGCTTCTCATAGTGAAAAGCAAGGTACTTATTTGACAAGTGGCAATATTTTGCAAAAAAGTTATGGCAAAGTTTGCAGAAAAAATCAAGCTAAAACTTTATCGTATAGCCTCATTAGACTTGCTAAATTGCCTTTTGAGAGTGAGTATGAAATTTGGCAACATTTAAGTGGCTTTGAAGCATTTCAAAAGGCTCATTCATGACTAGCATAGTGGTTGTAAATATTCTCATAGCCTTTAGTATGTCTTTAGGCGGTGCTCCACTTTTAGTATGGATGGAGAGACGAATTGCAGGGCTTATTCAAGATAGAATGGGTCCAAATCGCTGTCATATAGCCGGATTTAGATTGGGCGGAATTATACAAAGTATAGCCGATATGTTAAAACTTGTTTTTAAAGAGGACTATATTTCAAAACATATCAAACAAAAATTTATTTTTGAACTCGCTCCTGTTATTGTGTTTATTTGTGCGTTTCTTTCATTTATGGTAATTCCTTTTGCCGATGATTTAACACTTGATGGTGTTAGCTATAAAATGCAAGCGATACCGATTGGTTTTGGACTTTTGTGGTTTTTAGCTCTAACTGGACTTAGTGTATATGGCATTATGCTCGGTGGTTGGGCTAGTGGAAATAAATATTCGCTTTTAGGATCTTTAAGAGCCTCAGCACAGATGATTAGCTATGAAGCATCGCTTATTTTAAGTGTTATTTCGGTTTTGTTGGTGTATGGAAGTGTGGATTTAGGAGATATTTCAGCATATCAAGGCAGACTTATTTTTGGTTTTATTCCTTCATGGGGTGTTATCATTCAGCCATTAGCTTGTATTATTTTCATCATTACAGCCTTTGCTGAAACAAATAGAGCTCCTTTTGATATGGCTGAAGGAGAGAGTGAAATAGTAGGCTTTCATGTTGAGTATTCAGCCATGAAATTTGGTCTGTTTTTTGTAGGCGAATATGTAGCCATGTGTGCTTCAAGTGCTTTAATTGTGACGCTATTTTTTGGTGGTTATCAAATTCCATTTTTAGATACTGCTAGTTTAAAACTTCATTTAAAGCCTATTTTAATACTAAGCGGGGTTTTGATTTTGCCTTTAAGTTTTGTCTTTTTAAGATGGCTAAAAAGAGCAAATCATTGGTTAGGCGATGATGTAAGAGTAAAAGAGACAAAGCGGTTAAGCGTTTTTATTATAGCTTTAGTGGTTTTGATAGAAATAGGTTTGATTGTGGCTATTTGTTCGAATTTAAGTGCAAATCACACAAATATTTTAGTAGTAATTTTACAAGTGCTTAGTTTTGCTATTAAGGTATTTATCATGAATAGTATTTTTATATTAATTCGTTGGACATTGCCTAGATTTCGTTATGATCAATTACAATATTTAGGCTGGAAGATACTTTTACCTCTTTCATTAGCCAATATTTTTATAACAGCTTTAGGGGTGGTGGCATTGTCATGAAAACAAAAACCATAAAACGACACGGAAATACCTTTAAAGAAAAAATATATCTACCAGCTATATTTGGTGGCGTTAAAGTAACATTGAGACATTTTTTTGGAAATTTGCTTTTTAAAAAAGAGTTAAAAAGCAAATCTTACCCTGAAGAGTTACCAACAGATATTACCCCTCGTTATCGTGGCGTACATAGACTTACTAAGCGAGATGATGGCTCAATTCGATGTGTGGCTTGTTATATGTGTGCAACTGCTTGTCCGGCGGATTGTATTTTCATCGACGCACAAGAGCGAAAAGACGGCATTGATGAAAAAGAGCCAAAAAGATTTGATATTGACTTACTTGAATGTGTATATTGTGGTGGTTGCGTGGAAGCGTGTCCTTGTGATGCTATACGCATGGATAGTGGAATTTTTAGTTTTATAGGTCAAAAAAGAGAAGATTTTATAAGGACAAAACAGATGATGTTAGATACACCAAAGGCTAAGTTTTGATCGATTTTATATTTGTAGCTTTAGGATTTTTTGCTATTATTGGTGCAATTGGAACGATAAGTTTTCATCAGCCTTTATATTCGGCTTTAAGTTTTATCTGTTCTATTATTGCAATTGCAGGTCTTTTTTCGCTTTTAAGTGCTAGTTTTTTATTTATGGTTCAACTCATGGTTTATGCAGGAGCTGTTATAACTTTGTTGCTTTTTATTATCATGTTTTTAAATATTAGCAAAGAACACTTGCCAAATGAGAAAAATCGTTTTAAGCAAATGGCTTTAGGGCTTGTTTTTTTACTGCCTTTAAATATGGTCGTATATAGAGCATTTGGGGATTTGCAAAACAAAAGGCTTGATATTTTAACAAATGATTTTGGAACACTGAAAATGTTGGGTCAAAAGCTTTTTGCAGATTGGATTTTACCCTTTGAGATGATGTCGATACTGCTTTTAGTCGCACTTGTTGGCTCGATAATTTTAGCCTTAAGGGTTGCAAAATGATAACGATACAAAATTATGCTTTACTCTCTATGATACTTTTTAGTATAGGAATTTTAGGAGTAATTTCAAGAAAAAATATTTTTGTTATTTATATGAGTATCGAACTTATGCTAAATTCTGTAAATATTATGCTTGTTGCTGTTTCAAGGTATTATAGCCATGTTGATGGGCAAATCATTTCTATTTTTGTCATCGCTATAGCAGCGGCTGAAGCGGCAGTGTTTTTATCCATCATCGTTGTATTATTTAGGCGAAAAAATAGTCTTGATAGTGATGTGTTTAATATCTTAGCACAAAGGGGTAAAGATGATTGAGCTTATGTTTATAGTTTTAACTCCTGTCATTGGTGCTTTTATGTTAGGCTTGATGTATTTAGTAAATATAAAACTATTTGCCATTAAAAAATCATATTTTAACGCCATTTCACTTTCGACGCCATTTGTTAGCTTTTTGCTTACTTTAAGGGTGTTTTTTGAGATTTTACACACAAAAAAACCAGTTTTTTACATAGCTTATAAATGGATAAAGATTGATAATTTTGATATAAATATGGGCTTTTTTGCGGACAATCTTTCTATCTTCATGGCACTTTTCATCACCTTTGTTGGGTGGCTTATTCACATTTACGCAACTTCATATATGGAAGATGATGAGTGTTATGGAAAATTCTTTTTTTATTTCAATCTTTTCTTAGCTTCTATGCTTTTACTCATCTTAGCAAACAGCCCGATTATCATGTTTATCGGTTGGGAAGGGGTTGGAGTGTGTTCTTACTTTTTGATAAGTTATTATTATAAAGATAATGAAAATGTAGTGGCTGGAAATAAGGCATTTTTGACCAATAGAGTCGGAGACGCTGGTTTTGTAACTGGTATGTGTGTATTGTTTTTTTATGCAGGTAAGAGTGGATTTGATTATGAAAGTTTGGCTTTGAGTGTAGGTCAAATTCCATACAATATTAAGCTTTTCATTGGCACTTGTTTTTTTGTAGGAGCTATGGCAAAATCAGCTCAAATTCCACTTTATGTTTGGCTTCCTGACGCTATGGCTGGACCAACTCCTGTTTCAGCTTTAATTCACGCAGCGACTATGGTTACAGCTGGAATTTACATGGTTAGCCGTTTTGCATTTTTATATAATGACATTATCTCAGTTGGGCTTTTTATAGCTTATATCGGGGCTTTTTCTTCACTTTTTGCAGCCATTATTGCAACAAAACAAAGAGATATTAAAAAGATTTTAGCCTACTCAACTATGTCGCAATTAGGCTACATGTTTGTAGCAGTTGGACTTGCAAATTATAGTGCTGGGCTTTTTCATGTTTTTACTCATGCTTTCTTTAAAGCACTGCTTTTCATGGGAGCAGGAGCCGTTATCGTAGCTCTTCATCATGAACAAGATATTTTCAAAATGGGCGGACTGAAGAAAAAATTGCCCGTCATTTACTCTGTTATGCTCATAGGTTGTTTAGCAATTAGCGGGATACCGCCTTTTAGTGGATTTTTTAGTAAAGATGAGATTTTATTTACCGCATTTGCAAAAGGGGAGTACCTTATCTGGGGCTTAGAAGTTTTGACGGCTTTTTTGACTTCATATTACATGTTTAGATTATTTTTTGTGGTTTTTTACGGAGAACAAAAGTCAAAATCTCACAAAGTTTCACTTGTCATGAGCGTTCCGCTTATGATTTTGGCATTTGGTGCTAGTGTGGTTGGATTTTTAGGTATTCCTGAAGCATTGGGTGGTCATAGTTTAGTTCATGAGTGGTTAGGAGAGCAAAACATCGCATTGCCTCATGTTTCGCATTTTAAAGAGCTTGGCTTGATGGGGCTTAATGTTTTAGTTGGTACAAGTGGCATAAGCTTAGCTTGGATTAGATTTAAAAATCTCTCTTATGAAAAAGAGGAGCAAAAAGGCATCATTTATAATAAATTTTATATTGATGAGATATATGATTTTATATTTGTACAAGGATTGCGAAAGCTTAGTTTGATCATAAGTAAAAATATTGATTTAGGCATGATAGACGCAAGCATACTAAAAGCTTGCAAAGGCTTTATTGATGTGGGAGAAAAAGTGGCTATTTTGCAAAATGCAAACATAAGAGGCTATGTGTTTGCTATGCTTATAGGGCTTAGCTTTATAAGTTTTTATCTTTTAAGTTTGGTGGGCTAAGATGGAGTTTTTAAACGCACATATTTTAACGATTTTGATCTTTTTTCCGCTTTGTGTTTCATTTGTTTTATTGGCAATGCCTTTAAATTCAAATCAAACAAGAAACATAGCGTTTGGAGTTTCGCTCATCGTTTTTGCACTTTCTGTGTATCTATTTTTTATTTTTAAATACGATGGTTTCATTCAGTTTCGCGAATTTTATATTTGGATAAAAAATTATGGTATAAATTATTCGCTTGGCATCGATGGTTTTTCTCTGATTATTTTAATGCTCATTACTACCTTATTGCCTAGTGCATTTTTGGTGCTTTGGAAGGGGCGAACAAAGGGCTACTGGATCAGTATGTTACTTATCATGAGTGGTATTTTAGGTACGCTTTTCTCACAAGATTTGATTTTGTTTTACTTTTTTTGGGAGACTATGTTGTTGCCTGTTTTTATGATTATTGGGCTTTTTGGTTCAGGAAATAAAGTCTTTTCGACTATGAAAGTTACTATCTATACTATGCTTGGTTCACTTTTTATGCTTTTAGCTATCTTGTATCTTGGTATTAGCTACCATAACGAATTTGATTTATGGAGCTTTGATTTACGAGATTTGATGAAAATCACAATACTTAGCAGACAAGAGCAAATTTGGCTATTTTTTGCTTTTATGTTAGCATTTAGTGTTAAAATTCCGCTTTTTCCTTTTCATACTTGGCTTATGGGAACTTATTCAAACTCCCCTACAGGAGGCGTTTTTTTACTTTCAGCTATCATGGCAAAATTGGGTGTTTATGGTATTATTCGTTTTGTTTTACCTCTATTTCCGCAGCTTTATATAGATTATTCGTATTTTTTTATTGGTTTAGGGCTTTTTGGATTGTTTTATTTTGGAATAGCAGCGATAAGGCAAGATGATATCAAAAAAATGTTTGCTTACTCTTCTGCTTCTCATTTAGGTTTTATCGTAGTGGGTGTTTTTAGTCTAAATACTTACGGACTCATGGGAGCTTTGCTATTGATAGTAGCTCACGCTTTAGCAACTGGTGGATTGTTCTTACTTGCTGGTGTGCTTGAGTATAAAACTGGAGTTAAGAAAATATCAAAACTTGGAAATATTGCAAAATCGTCTCCAATTTTTACCATCTTTTTTGCCATTATGCTTTTGTGCATAGTAGGACTTCCTGGTACAAATGGCTTTGTGTCGGAATTTATGATAATTTTAGGACTTTTTAAAGTAAATATCATATTTGGCATGATTGGGGCTGGGTCGGTTTTAGTTGCGGCTAGTTTTATGTTTTATATGTTTGGTAAAGCTATTTTAAACGAGAGTGAAAATGATACAAGTGCTATGACAGATCTAAATTTAAGGCAGATTTTGGCATTTTTGCCTTTGGCATTTTTGATCATTGCTATGGGGTTTTATCCTGATTGGTTTTTTAACAAAATAGAACCGACCGTGGGACATTATTTGTATGATTTGTTAGGATTGGCAAAATGAGTTCAGTATTTTTTTTGATACCTTTATTTATTACTTCTCTTGGTGGTGTAGCTTTGATGCTTTTAAGTCCGCTTAAGAGATTAAGCACACAGCAATATAACTATTTAGCTATTGCTTTTTTGGGTGTGGCTGAGATTTTTCAAGTACTTCATGTAGGCAAGCTTTATTCGCTTGAAATTTTTCCTCAAATCTTTAACGGAGCCATTGTGGCTGATAGCTATTCGAGTTATTTTAATGCCATTATGATCATGGGGGCTATTTTGATTCTTTTCATAAACGATCACTATTTTTCGATGAGAAAAGAGTTTAATGGTGAGTTTTTCGCTATCGTACTTTTTAGTGTATTTGCCATGATGATATTAGTCCAAGCTCATGAGCTTATTACCGCATTTTTGGCACTTGAGACTGCGTCTATTTGTATTTATGTCATGATAGGCTATCAAAAAACAAATCTCAAACGAATAGAAGCAAGCTATAAATATTTAGTCATTGGCTCAATCGCAGGAGCTGTATTTTTACTTGGTTGTGCTTTGATTTATGCGGCTACAAAAACGACGCATTTAGGTGAGATAGTCGAGTTTGTAAAACAAAAACAACATATAAATCTACTCATCGTTGGTGCTAGTATGATTTTAGTCATGTTTTTATTTAAGATTTCAGCTTTTCCTTTTCAAAGTTGGTCTATCGATGTATATGATGGGGCGCCATTGCCTGTTACAGGATACATGGCGGCAGCTTTTAAGATCTCAATTTTTGGCTTCATGCTTCGAGCTATGTTAGTGGATTTTTATGAGATAAAGGCTTTATGGGATACTCTTTTAGTTATCATTACTATATTGACTTTGGCATATGGTAGTTTTTTAGCCATTATTCAAACGAGTATCAAGCGAATGTTAGCAGCTTCAAGTATAGTGCATACTGGGTATTTGCTTATCGCTTTTATCTCTACAAAAACGATGCCAGAACAAGCTTCTGGTTCGATTATTTTTTATCAAGTGGCGTATTTTGTATCTTCCATTGGTGCTTTTGGGCTTTTATCGTATATCGCCGCTGATGATGAGGTGAAAATCACTTATGATGACTTTAAAGGTTATGCTTATTATGAACCAACAATGGCGGCTAGTATGGGTATATTTATGCTCTCTTTAGCTGGTATTCCATCGACCATTGGTTTTGCTGGAAAATTTTATATCTTCTCAGGTGCCATTGCTGCTGGCTATGCTCCTTTGTCAGTTGTTGCTATTATCGCTACTTTTATTTCGATTTATTATTATTTTAAATTGATAGCTAGTATGTATTTTTATGAGCCAAAAGAGGGTGTAAGTGTTCCGCTTAGAAGAGGGCTTACTCCAAAAATCATAGGCTTACTAGCCTTAGCTACCATTTGGGGCGGTGTTGGAAGTATGGCGGTTTATTATTTTCCTGATGTGGATTTTATCATCAATTTAGCTAAAACTGCTTATGAATCTTTATTTTTATTTTGATGTTCTTTAGCATGAAAGCAAAGCTTTTATTAAGAACCAATACTAAAGAATTGTTTCGCTGACGCTACACGAACCGCTGACGCTTCAAGGTTTAGTTGTTGTTATATTAGTTTTCTACTCTACTTTTGTCTTAATATTTTTTAGCGTGAAAGCGAAGCTTTTATTAAGAACCAATACTAAAAAATTGTTTCGCTGACGCTATATAAACTGCTGATGTTTTAAGTTTTTTTGGTCTTATATTCTATTTTTTCACTCTTTACTCTTAGTTTTTTGCAAATTTTAAGTTGTTTTTTTTTTTTTTGTGATAAAATTACGCCCGAAATATGAGGCTATTTTTAAGCCTAAAAAAATTACACAGGAGTTCTTTCATGGGTTTCAAACAAAAGATTTACGCTACTTTAGCGGTTTTACTTTTAGTTGGATATACTATCTTCTCAACTGTTAGTTATCAAGATAGTAGTTCTTTATTGCGTTCAGGCATTGAGAAAAACCTGAAAAATATCGTTGGAAACAATGTTGATTATCTGCGGGTTTGGCAACGGGAAAAACTCTCAGCTGTTGTTGGTTTTGAAGGTGTGCTAGATAGCGTTAGCAGAGATAATGTTACTATGATTAAAGATATACTTAAAAGTGTATCAAAATCCACAAATGCTGAACTAAGTATCGTAGCTTATGAAGATGGTACATTTTATTCTGATGAAAAGATTGATGATGGGTATAATCCAAAAAATCAAGAGTGGTACCGAGAAGCAAAGGCAACTAAAAAGCCTTTTATTTCAAAAATATTTAAAAGCAAGGTTACAGGCGAATTTACCATTATCATGGCAGCTCCTATCTTAAGAAATGGCGAACTAAGAGGAGTTTTAGCAGCAGCCTTAAAAACTGATGTTTTCTCAAGAAGAGCAAATGATGTGAAGATAAATGGCGGAAGATTGTATATTTTAGGGGAGACTGGAAATATTATAGGCTATCATGATAAATCTGTTTTGGGTAAAAAAATAGACGAATTGTATCCAAATCTAAAACCAACCATGAATGAAGTTTTTAGCAAAGAAGCAGGGATAATTTCTTATGAACTAAATGGTGTTGAGAAGAAAATGGTTTTTGAAACCGTTAAAGCAACTGGTTGGAAAGTTATAGCTGCTATTTCCAAAGAAGTAGCTTATAAAGACTTAGATGATAGTTTCAATCAAGTAATACTTATGAGTACCATTTTTATCATAGCAAGTTTAGCTATCGTTGTTTGGGTGTTGTCGCTTCTGTTTAGACCACTTACAAGACTTGGTGCTATGATGCTAGACCTCGGACAAGGTGAAGGTGATTTGACTGTGAGGATAGAGACAAATGGCAATGATGAGATAGCAAAAATGGGTAAAGATGTAAATTTATTTATCGAAAAACTGCAAAAAATCATCTCAAATTCTAAAAACTCAAGTACAGAAAATGCTTCAGTGGCAAATGAGCTTTCAAATACTTCACTAGCTGTTGGAAAACGAGTTGAGGAAGAGACTATTTTAGTTGATGCTACAACAACGGCTGGAAATGAGATCTTAGTTGATATAAATAATTCTGTGCAGAGTGCCGAGAAAAATTCACAAGACTTGCAAGTAGCAAATGAAAATCTTGACAACATCAGAAAAGAGATGTCAAATCTAAATCAGCTTTTAACTTCACAAGCCCAAAGGTCAATAGAGCTAGCAGATAAGCTAAATCAAACTAGTAAAAATACAGAAGAAGTAAAAGATGTCTTGACTGTTATCAGTGATATTGCTGATCAAACAAACTTGCTAGCTTTAAATGCAGCGATTGAAGCTGCAAGAGCAGGAGAACATGGAAGAGGCTTTGCTGTAGTTGCTGATGAGGTTAGAAACTTAGCTGAAAGAACCCAAAGAAGTTTGACTGAAATCAATACAACCATAAGTGTGGTTGTTCAAAGCGTAAATGACGCAAGTTTAGAGATCGATGTGGCTTCAAAAGATATATCTAAAATATCAGATACTGCTTCACAACTTCAAGAAGTTGTAAGCGAAAATGCTAAGATAGTCCAATCAAGCATAGGAGCAAACAAACAAAGCGTTGAAGAGTATAAAGATATAGCAGAAGATGTCAAAAAAATCATCACTCAAATAGAAGAGATAAATAAAATAGCAACTTCAAATGCTAGAAGCGTAGAAGAAGTAGCAAGTGCGAGTGAACACCTAAGCAAAATGACAAGCCAACTAGACGACGAGTTAGGTCAGTTTAAGGTTTAAATAAAATGGGGGGGATATTAGCTTAAACTTTTAAAAGTATTGACATTAAAAACAAATAATTGTAATATTTGCAAATAAATAAAAGGAGTTTATTATGGCAGTACTATCTTTAAGAATGAGCGATATAGAACTAAACTTAGTAAAAGAATATGCCAAAATTCACAATATCAACATTTCTTCTTTTGTAAGAAGTTTGATTTTGGATAAACTATATGACGATATAGATGTTTCTGAAGAAAAAAGAATTTATAATCTATGGCAAGAAAGCAAAAAACAACCCACATATACAGCACAAGAAGTTTTTGATGAACTAGGCATATAATGCAACAAGTTTATCAAGTCTTATTTAGTGAAAATTCCAAAAAAGATTTAAAAAAATTAGATAAATTTCAAGCTAAACTTATTAAAAAGTGGATTATGCAAAATTTACTAAATCAATCCGATCCAAGAAAGCAAGGCAAAGCATTAAAAGGCAAACTAAAGGGTCTGTGGAGATATAGAGTTGGTGATTATAGAATTATTGTTGATATAAAAGATGGTGAGTTGGTTATACTTATTATCGAAATAGCTCATAGAAAAGATATTTATGACTAGGATTGAAATCGCTATGTAAAAGTAAAAAGTATTTTGTTTTTGGAGCTTAAATATTTGGAGAATATAATATGAATTTGGTAAATAACAATTTTTACAATGATATAACATCATTACTTAAAAACGCTAAAAATAGAGTATATCAAATTATCAATGCGACTATGACACAAACCTATTGGGAGATAGGCAAAAGAATAGTCGAAGAAGATAAACGAGATAGCTACAATATAACCTTGCCTTATTCAAAAAAGCTTTTTTCAGTTCCGAGCAATCTCTTTATCATAGCCTCCATGAACACAGCTGACAAATCAATAGCGACTATCGATATAGCACTTAGGCGAAGATTTACATTTTTACGACTTGAGCCAAATGAAAATCTAGTTCCAACGGGAGAAAAAAGAGATTTTTTCAAAAAAGCAAATGATTATATAGACAGCAAATTAGGTAAAGATTATCTTTTAGGACATAGTTACTTCATGAGCAATGCTCATGGGCTTGATTTTATAAAAGAGTATAAAGTTAAGCCACTTTTAGAAGAATATTTTTACGCTGAAAATAAAAGCGGTGATGAGATTTTAAAAGAAATCGAAGAATACAATAAGGGATAAACTTATCTTGTTTTGCTAATACAAAAATCCAAACAACCAAAGGGGTATTTTATTGCCTATGCCAATTTCTAAATCATCGCTTGCAACAAATGAATTTTTTATATCTTTGATTTGCTTAAAACCTTTGTTTTTTCCGCCGATTTCAAAATTGTATTTTTCTTCACAATAAAAATCTGCATATTTACTAACATACACACCAAAATCGCTTAAATCTTGTTTATTTTTATAATAATTATCTAGCTGATTTACAAAAAAAGTCTCTCTTAGGTTCCCAATATTTGGTGTATTTATATACATTAGATTTGGATTTGCTAAGTATATTTTCTCTGGCTTATCAAAAGATTTCATACAAAGACCATCTCTCATGAGCAGCTTTATAAGCCCAGCGTCATCGAGTTTTGAAAGATAATCTTTAAGGGTTCTATCATCTTTGATTTGAGTTGCCTTTTTAATCTCGCTAATGTTTGGCTCAAAAGGAACACTTTTTATGATTACCGATAAAAGAAGCTTAAGCTTTCTAATGCTATTGCCGTTTAATTTTGGATAAATACTAAGCAAATCGCTTTCAATAGAAACATTAATATTTTGTTTTAAAGTCTGAAAAAATAGCCCTTCGTTTGGCATTGATAAAAAATATGGATAATATCCGTATTTTAAGTAATTTTTAAAAAGTGGTATAAGTTTTTGCTCTTTTTTTTCTATGGTATTTTTTATCTCTATGGCTAGTTGCTCATGATTTTTAAGTATATTTTCTAACCTAAAACTTTCAAGCCTATATCCATAATGAAGCTCCAAAAACTCTCTAAAACTCATGCCTATCATCTCATAAATGATAGCCCTTCTACTTAAATCATGGCTTCCTTTATTTATCTGCAAAGCCGAACTTCCTGTGGCTATGATTTTTAGACTATCAAATCTATCGTAAATATTTTTAAGCTCACCAGACCAATTTTCATATTTATGAATTTCATCAAAGCAAAGCAGTTTTCCGCCATTTAAAACAAATTCTTCGGCTATACTTGTCATGGTATATTTTGAAACAATCTCAATATCATCAAGATTTATATATAAAGCTTCTTGTTTTTTGTAGTTTTTGCTCATGTATTGAACTATGGTCGTGGTTTTGCCTATACCTCGTGGACCCACTATGATACAAAGTCTGTGTTCTAGGGTTTTTGTATTGATAAAATATCTTTTATATTTTTGATTGTTAATTTGTACAAATTCTTTACTTTTTATAAAAAGTTCTTCTAGCATTATTTTTGCCTTTTTATGTATTGTATTACAATTATATCATAATAATATATGTAATGCAATACATTTTACCCCTCAACTGCCTTTTTAAATCTCTTGTCGTTTAGTGTTATATTGATGGCTATTTTATCCTGCTATTGAGCCGTTAGGAACAGGTTTTTCGGGTTCGGCAAGGACAGGCGTTATGCCATTTGCATAACCTATATCAAACAACATGCCTTCAGATATCTCACCTGCCATTTTTTTTGGTGCCAAATTTACTACAAATAGTGCTTGTTTGCCCACTATTTCTTGTGGATTTTCTCTTTCTTGTTGCATACCAACTAAAATTTGCCGTGAAAAATCTCCAAAATCAACTTGCAGCTTAACGAGTTTGTTCGATTTTTTTACATTTTCTAAACTTACAATCGTGCCAACTCTAATATCAATTTTGTCTAAAATACTAAAGTCTATATTTGCTTTAAGAGGTTCCATTTTTACTCCTCAATCCATACAAGAGAGATATTTATATCATAAATTCCAGCTCTTCGTGGCTTTATAAATATGCTATTGATTGGATAATTTTTTGGCTCATAATTGTTTTGTAACTCGTTTAATTGCTGTTCAAACTCATCTTTGAGCTGTTGCATTTGTGTATTTAGATACTTGATATCTTCTTTGACCCTTTTTACATCATTTCTCTCTTTAAGTACGCCACTAGCTTGTCTTATGCTAGAGCTTGCCTTTGATATATTTGTTCGAGAAAAAAGATTTTTACCAAAAATCGCTCCTAATATGGATGCACCTATGCTAATAGCTGAAGTTGTAGCTTTTGATAGGACTTCTTGTTGTTCTTTTTCAAGTTTATTTAGTGCTGTGTTTAATTTTTTTTCTAGCGTAGATTGTTTTTTTTCATATTTTTGTTTTAGCTTCTCTAACTCTTTATTTTTCATCTCTTCTAATATATCTTTAAAGTTTGCGATAAACTCCTCTTTTTTTTGTTGTGGAGTGGAAAAAAGTTTTAATTTTTGATTTTGAAAAATTTCTAGTCTTTCATGATTGTAAAGATAATCTTTAAACTCTTTTTCGCAGATTTTAATATCTTGTACAATATATGGTTTAAATTTTAAGTTTGCCCTTTTTTTTCTACTCTCATTTTCTAGGTTTAAAATTTGGATATTGTCCCAATCAATTTCGTTTTCGTTTAATGGTAAAAAATAGCAAACCTCTTTTGTTTGATCGATATTTTTGGAAGTTTTTGAAAAATTTATTTTAGCACTTAGCTTTAAAAATGGTGCTAAAATATGCTCATCTAAAGCCGAATAATAACTAAAACTCTCTTGAACACCTAAAGAATTTATAGGCTTTTTATCCAATAAAACAGAGGAGCTTTGTGTGATTTTCTTATCATTGGTTTTTATTTTTTTATCTCTCATGAGGGTTGAAATTTGCTTTTTATTTAAAGGTCCTTTGAGGTAGGAAAGTACCCATCTGGTACTAAAAACGATCAAATCTTCTTCATGAATATTTTTAAGCAGAAAATGTCTTTTTTCGATATTTGATAAAAGCTCAAGCAATTCATTTTTACTATATTTACTTCCCTTTATACCTGTCAATCCGTCGATAACTCTTTGTTTATCTTGTGCAGTTTGAAGTCTGCCTATAAACCAAGTGCCGATATTTGAAAGCCCTTTATAGTCTAAATCTACAGGATTTTGAGTCGATAAAATCACACCAACTCCATAGGCACGAGCCTGTTTTAATAAAGTAAGCATAGGTTGTTTTGATGGTGGGTTTTGATTTGGTGGAAAATATCCAAAAATTTCGTCCATATATAAAAGCATTTTAAGTCTACTGCTTCCTTGTGAACTTCTCATGAACTCAATGATTTTATTTAAAAGCAAGGTTACAAAAAACATTCTTTGATCGTCATTTAAATGCGAAATGCTAAAAATATTTACTTTCGTTTTGCCATCTTCATTAAAGAGCATATTTTTTATATCTAGCTCAACACCTTGCAAATACGAGCTAAAAGCAGGACTTGCTAAGATGCCATTTAATTTCATGGCAAATTCCATTCTCTTTTGTTTAGGATAAAAATCTTCTAAACTAAAAACTCCGATTTTTCTAAAAGGAGGTATGATTATTTTTTGGACTAATTCATCAAGGCTAATGTTGAGTTTTTTTTGAAATGTTGTAAGTAAAATATTTGATAAAAGTACAAACTCTTTGCTACTTTGAGTCATGTTTTTTAAATCAGCCAAATTTAAAACACTAAAAACTATAGAGTTTATATAAACACTTAAAAGCTCACTATCTTTTAATATTTCATCATTTGGAGCATTAAATTTTGATATTAATCTAACTTGCACCCCAATACTTGAAGCTGGTGTATATATGGTAAAATCACCATTTTGTTTAAGTTTTTCAATTCTGCTTAAGTCTTGTTCATAACTTTTTATACCATTTTTCCACATCGAAGATATTTTAACTGCACGATCTTTAATGCTTTGTCCATCTTTTAAACTATCTTCATCTATCCACGGCTCAAAATCACTCGGTTTTTGATCTTGAAAAGTTAAGAGTAAATTTCCCATATCGCCCTTTGGATCGATGATAAATGATGGAATGCTATCAATCGTAGCTTCTTCTATCAAACCTATGCCAAGACCTGTTTTGCCACTTCCTGTCATGCCAACAATGAGAGCATGAGTTGTTAGATTTTTATTTTCATAAACTACTTGAATGTTAGAATCTTGTTTATATCCTAAGTAAAATAGTTTTAATTGTTCATATATTTGTTTCATACTAATACTCTTTTTTTATTTTTATTGTATCAATTATTATTTTAATTTATACTAAAAAATACTATTTATTTTTATCGGTTTTAAGGCAAAAAAGGATAAAATACATTTTCAAATCACAATATTAAGGTTTATTATGTTTGGACTTGGTTTTAGCGAAATTTTAATGATAGCAGTTGTTGCTATTTTGTTTTTAGGACCAGATAAGTTGCCTGATGCTTTAAAGCAAGTAGCAAAGCTAATCAAAAGTATCAAGCAAAGCGTAAATGAAGCAAAATCTTCCATTGAAGATGAGATAAAAATCGATGAGTTAAAACAAGAGATGCAAGGTTATAAGAAAAATTTTGAAAAGACAAAAGATGATATTGGAAAAAAACTTAGTTTAGATGATTTTGGAGAGCTAGACTCTGATGTAAAAAATAAAAAAAGCAAGGAAGAGTAATGCTACAAGACATCAAGCCTCACATAATAGAACTTAGAAAACGCTTAGGTTTTGCCGTACTTGCTATTTTGGTATGTTTTGGGATTTGTGGTTTTTTCTGGCATGAGATATTTGATGTTATGCAAGTGCCATTAAAAGAGGTTTTGCCAGACATCAAACTTGTAAATACTAGTGTGCTTGATGGTTTTATTAATGCTGTCAAGGTTTCACTTTTTGCAGGATTTTTACTTGCACTTCCTATGGTTTTTTGGCAATTATGGCTTTTTGTTGCCCCAGGACTTTATGAACATGAGAAAAAGTATGTTATTCCTTTTGTCATATTTGCTACTATCATGTTTTTAGCGGGTGGGAGTTTTTGTTATTTTATTGTTCTTCCTTTAGGGCTTGATTTTTTGATCAATTTTGGCAGTGATACTTTTACACTTTTGCCTAAAACAAACGAATATACATCGTTTTTTACAAAAATCATCATAGCTTTTGGTTTAGCTTTTGAAATGCCCGTGCTTACATTTTTCTTTGCAAAAATTGGTTTGGTGACTGATAGGAGCTTAAAAGACAAATTTCAATATGCCATCGTTTTTATTTTTTTAATAGCAGCTCTTTTAACACCTCCTGATGTGGTTTCTCAATTTTTAATGGCGGGACCACTTTTGGTGCTTTATGGTTTTTCGATTTTGATAGCTAAAATGGTAAATCCAGCAAATGAAAATGAAGATGATGAAAAAGTCAACGAAGAAGAAGGAGAGAAATGGAAAGTGAATTAAAAACTTCAAGTTATGACTATTATCTTCCTAGTGAACTTATAGCCTCATATCCAGCAAATCCAAAAGATAGTGCTAGATTGTTAGTTTATGATAGAAAAACCGATACCATCTCTCATGCAATTTTTAGAGACTTATTTACATATTTGCCACAAAATATTTGTGTTTTGCTAAATGATACTAAAGTTATAAAAGCAAGAATTTTTGGAAAAAAACAGAGTGGTGGCAAGGTAGAGATTTTGCTAAATTCACCACTAAGTCAAAGTAGTTTTAAAGCTTACATGAGAGGTAGAGTAAAGCCTGAAATGGTGATAGATTTAGCTGATGAGGTAAGGCTAAGAGTAAAAAGGCTTTTTGATGATGGTACAAGAGAGGTAGAGTTTTTTGACAATAATAATATTTTAAATATCAAACAAAGCTATGAATATTTAGAACAAAATGGACATGTTCCATTACCCCCTTACATTAAAAGAGAAGATAATAAAGAAGATGAAAAAAACTATCAAACCTTGTTTGCAAAGCATCAAGGTGCCATAGCAGCTCCAACTGCTTCACTTCATTTTACAACAACAATGTTTGAGGAATTAAAAAAAAGATACGATCACGCTTTTATAACACTTCATGTTGGTTCAGGCACTTTTAAACCTGTGTCGGTGGAAAATATTGAAAAACACAATATGCACGGAGAGTTTTTTAATATAACTCATGAAGCCAAAGAGATACTAAAAAGCACACGAGATGTTTTGTGTATCGGTACGACGGTTACAAGAGTAGTAGAGGATTTTGCTAGAAATACTCAAATAAGTGGAGAGTGTAAGCTTTTTTTGCATCCTAAAAATAAGCCAATTAGAACAAATCATTTACTGACAAATTTTCATCTGCCAAAATCTACACTTCTCATGTTGGTAGCTAGTTTTGTTGGCTTAAACAAAGCTTTACAGCTATATAAAATAGCAGTTGATGAGAAGTATCGATTTTTCTCTTATGGTGATGCTATGCTCATCATTTAGCTTGTAAAATTGTATAATCTAATGGCTTATTGTATCAAATAAAACAATATAAAATTTTTTTACTTACTTCATAAGAAAAGTAAGAGCCATCTTGTAAAGATTTTTTACTCATGCTAACTAGTTACAATTTCGTAAAACATCTTCAGAAACTAGCACTTATTTATTTTTCTATAAAATTGACTTATTATTTTATTTGGTATTAATCTATATAAGAGTATTATAATAAATATTTTTAGGAATTGACTAATCAGTGTTTTATCAAGCTTTATATTAATCTGCTTGTAAGACTAGTTACTCACAATGTGTACCACGAAATCAAATAGATTTCGACTCATTAGTGTCAAAGTCTTTTATGGTCTGGTATGTTGCTTTTTTGGTGGTTTAGTTAGTGCCTAATTTTTTAAGGTTATAAAATGAGATATATCGTTGTTTTTATGTTAAGTATTTTGTTATTAAACGCAGGACAAAAAAAGATTATCGTTAGTTCTTATGCAAACGATGTGGTTGCAAATCGGGCATTAAAAAAGATTGGAGTAACTTTTTCACCTGAACTTTTAGAGGCTTTAAAGACAAACAATGCTACTTTTAAAGCTAGAAAATCTAGTAAATTATATATAGTAGTTATCGAGCCTATTGCAGATTATAAAACGGCTTCTCATTTAAAATCCTTGTTGCCAAAACCATATGATAAACGAGCTTTTATCAACTCTTACACACCTCGCAAAAGCACACAAAATATTACAAAAATATCTGCGGAACAGACGATAAAAGATATTAAAAAGCAAGACGATTTAAATCAAAGCACTCAAAATAAGCAAGAAATAATAAATCAAAAAAAGATCCAAACTACAGAAAAAAATAACACAAAAACATTGAATGTTTTGCCTGTTGTTGCAGTTGAGACTTCAAAGGTTCAAAAGCCAACTATTGTTGAAGTTAAGTCACAAGATAAAGCTCAAAAACCAACTGCTACTCAGATCAAGTCACAAGATAAAATTGAAGAACCAAAAAAAGTTGCAGAAAAAAAATCTCGAATAAAAGAGAAAAACATAAAACCTCAAAGTCCTATTTTTATCAACGAACCAGAGCAGTCTGAAATACTTTTAGCTAGTGTGGCTGATGAGATTACAAATAATATCAATATGTTTTTTAAATATTGCATATTACTATTTACAAGGTTTGTTTTTGAGATTTCTATTTTGATATTTGTAGTTGCTGTTGTTGTCTTTGTTATAACCTTTAAAAAGAAAGAAGAGTATAAAAGGCAGATCGATATCTTGCAAAAAGCTAAAGAGAAAAAAGCCATGACTTTGCAAAAACTCCAAATCGAAGTAAGTCATCTTAAGACAAGGCATATGAATTTTATCAATGCTTTAAATGAACATGTGAGTTATTTAGACGATAAATTTGTGAAAATCTCTACAAGCGATAAAGATGTTGTTGCTCATGTCAGCTCTATAGCGAAAACTTTGTCTTACTATCAGGAATTAGGCGATGAAATATATGTAGAAGAGAGTGAATTTAACCTTAATCAAGTGGTTTCTAATGTTGTAAAAGAAGAGATTTTTAAGTGTGAGGAGGATATAAAAATCATAAGTGATTTTAATCTTATTTCTCTTAAGAAAGTTGTAGGAGATAAGCCAAAAATAATCAAAATTCTAAAATTGCTTTTAGATTTTACTAGAGAATATACAAATTATGGTCGAATTTTAGTTTCGCTTGTCCAATCAGTTCAAGATGTAGATGGACGAGCTATGGTTACGATTGTAATAAAGGGAGGCAAGAATGGTTTTAGTGAAACTGCTTTGCAATATATTCAAGATGCTTTTAGTTCAATCGTAACAAATGAAGATACTAAAACGGATGTGCATAATCTAAAAGTAGTTAAACAACTTCTTGAAGCGATGGGAGGCGATATAGAATTTATAGGTGATAAAGGTGGCGAATGCGGGTTTGTTATCAATTTTAAACTTAAAATTATAAACAGATATGCCTTGCAAGAGAGTTTGTTTGCAAGACAAAATGGCTTAAGACTTGAAATGATGTTGTTAGGTAAAAATAATGAGCATACAAAACAGACACAAAATGATTTTAAAATGATAGGTTTAGAGCATGGCGTCTTTCACTCATGGGACAAGGTGGCAACGGAACTTAAAGATGCTTATTTGTTTACTGATATGGTTGTGATACAAAATGAGATTATAGCCTCTGTTGATTTGAAATTTTTAATGGCTAAGGCGGTACAGAAAAATTTTGCTATATTTGTTATACTTGAAGAAGGGGAAAAAGAACACTCTTCTTTGCAAGGATTTATACTTCAAAATAACAAATCAGACAATCCAGTGGTTATTCATATTTTTCATAAGCCTTACACACATAAGGAGCTTTTAGATTCTATTATAAATATAAGAAATAAGCAATTGCCTTATGATTTAACTTTAGAAGCTAGTTAATATTTGACTTATTATTTGATTTGGTATTATCTTTTTTTCTGATTTGTTTTATATACGAAAGCTAGAACTTCTGCCACTGCTTTATAAAGGCTTTCTGGTATTGTATTGCCTATTTCACAGCTTTTATAAAGTTCTCTTGCGAGAGGCGGATTTTCGACTATTTGTACCTTATGCTTGAGTGCTATCTCTTTGATTTTTAATGCTAAAAAATCTACTCCTTTAGCTAATATCACAGGAGCATTTTCTTTTGTTTTATCGTATCTTAAGGCTATAGCATAATGTGTTGGGTTTGTGATAACTACATCGGCGTCGGGAATTTCTTGCATCATGCGTTTTTGACTCATCTCCATTTGGGCTCTTTTTATGCGGGCTTTTACTTGTGGGTCTCCGTCCATTTGCTTAAACTCATCTTTGACTTCTTGTTTGCTCATGCGTAAATCTTTGAAATAATTATATCTTACAAAAAGCAAATCTATCATGGATAAAACCAAAAATAGAGCTAATATGACAGATATAATCAAAATAACCCTATCTCTTAGCCATATTAATTGATCACTGATTTGAAATAAAACCGTGTATGGAGACTCTTCAGTAAAATCTTTCATAAAATAAAATGCTGCTATGAAAATCACAGAAACTTTTAAAATAATCTTCAAAGTTTCAATAAATTTTTTTAGTGATATGAGATTTTTAATTCCCTTTATAGGATTTAATTTGCTTAATTTTGGCTCAATAGCCTTAGGGGCAAAAATGAAACCAAATTGTATTACGGCCGCTATAACACCTCCTATGGCTACAGAAGTAGCTATGGGTAAGACCATAATCAAAAGTGACTTGAAAGTTTGCAGAGTAATATTTAATACGGCTGATTTTGTGATCTCAGTTCCTATGAAATTTTGATAATAAATATAAAGTGAAATGATATTTTCATATATAAGTGAAACCATAGCAGCTGATACACTAAGGGCTATGACTAAGGTGATAAAGCTAGCGATTTCTTGACTTTTAGGGACATTTCCCTCCTCCCTAGCATCTTCGATTTTTTTGGAGGTGGGTTCTTCTGTTTTTTCTTGATCGTCTGCCATATCTACTCTTTAAAAGTTTGGTTAAATATTAGCAAAAAGTATCATAAACTTTCATGAAATTGAAAACTGAAAATATATAACATTTTATCAGATAAAACCTATAAGTTATTTCATGAGTATAAAAACAATCAATAATATAAAATTTTTAAGTATTTGGTTTTATAGAATTTACCTCTAAATCTTTTATTTTCTCATTAAGGTAAGTAAATATCATATCTTTATCACGATTTATCGATAAGGCATCTTCAAGTGTGGGGTTTGATTTTTTTTGTTTTGCTAAATCAATTTGAGAGATGATGCCACCTTGCCCGTTCTCTTTTAAAAAAAAGCCACTTTGTCTCATTTGTCCTAAGGTTTGATTTGAATTTGATTTGATTGTGAAATCTGTCTGACTTGAACCTAAATATATAGCACCTATGCCAACTTCACCTAAGGCTAAAAGTTTATCGTTAAAAGGTGTTTTTTGCCATACTCTTAGTTTGTGAAATATCTCATCATTTTCATCAATCCAGTTGTTATTATCTAAATCATATCCTTTTAAATCCAAAAAGCCATTACCACTTTTTGTACCAAAAAGCTCACCTCCATCGTCGATTTTTCCATTATTATTTTTGTCTAAGCATAAAAATGCCGAATTTTCATCAAGTATAGAAATTTGATCTTTACTTCCGTCCATGTCGATATCGAAACTAAAACTTTTTTCACTTAACTCGGGCGCATTGCCATCAAAACTAAGTATGAGTGGATCAAAAAATTTAAGTTTATTTACTCCAAAATTTTGCGTAAAACTAGATTTTAAATACAAGCTTATATCGACTTCATACTCTTTATTGGTAGTTTGAACGAGTGCTTTTGTTTGAAAGTATGTACTTTGTGTTTGACTAAAGGAAAACTCTATGCCTCGCCTTTTACTAAGAATTAATAAATTTCTTAAAATAGCAGTACAAAGTTCTTTTCGTATCTCATCACTTGTTAAATTTTGCTTAGGTGTAAAAGTATCTTGAATGATTGTGCTTTTTTGGGTTTGTATAAAATCAGTAAAATTATCTTCCATAACAAACTCTTGTGTGAAATTTTGCGAACTTAACGATACTTCATAATTGCTAATTTTCATGAGATTTCCTTTGCTTATTTATTATTGCTCTAAATATTAGCAATAATCGTTCCACAAGAGAAGTATTTTAAGTGATTTTGTGTGGAATTGAGGTGATTTTGTTAAAAGAAATTTTTTCATTAAAAAATAAATGTGAAAAATAAATGACGAAAAAAATCTGTAAAAAAATTCCAGCTATGGGTACTAAAGAGCATAAAAAAAAGCAAAAACTTAAAAGCAATAGTTTAGCAAAATTTTTATTTTTAATACTTTTAAACTCCTCTTCACTCATCATATTTGATGCTACATCTATTATCATGAGCTTATAAAATAGATAAAAAAATGGTAAATTTATCACAAAAGGAATCCAAGCAAAAGGTAAGCAAATAAGTAAAAGTGCTAAAAATTTTAGCATATTGATAGCTAGTATTTTATACACATTTAAGTTTGTCATTCCTTCTAAGTTAGTTTGCTTAAAATAGTGCTTGTAGTAGATATTTTTTACTATATATGGAGTTAAAAAAGATATGGCAATCATAGAAAAAAACAGCGAAAAAAGTACCGCAAAAATCACACCTAAAGAGTAAAATATACTTACAAATATCCACTTTATGATGCTTAATTTTAAAAAACTCAATAAAAGTGGATATTGACTTAATGACGAAAAATCATCTTCATTTAAAGCTTGTGAAAAAAGCTCTACAAACTCATTTGCTCCAAACATGAGTAAAATACCAAAAATAAGCAAAGGAATAAGAAAAATGAAAAATGATAGTGATATAAATTTTACGCTAAAATAATCCTCAACACTTTTTAAAAACAATCTCACTAAACATTCTCATAAGCTAGTTGCAATTGTTGATAGATTTTTTCCATATCGCTTATGCCAGAGTGCAAAATTTCACTTAGTACCTCATTGTCCTCTTTTCCGTTCCAATTTTTCTTATAAGTGCCTTGTTTGTATCCGTTGTCTTGTCTAAATTTATTTAAGACATTTTTTGCTACATAAAAATAGTAAAGCTCATGAATATTTACTCCACATTTTAAACTAAGGTAAAAATATCTAGTAAGTAAATCGCTAAACAAATCAACCTTAAAGCCTGTTAAAATATGAATAATACCTTCGATATCATTTATGATGCCATAAAAATCTTCGCTATCAAGCTCTTGTGCGTCATTGCAAAATGAACGAAATCCCTTTGTATCGGTTATATCTTTGGCTATGACAGCTATGCTTTTTGGATTGTTATTTTTGTATTCTTCTAAAATCAAACTCATGATAAAGTGCCAAATATCGACAATCTCAACTTTTATATTGTCCCAATCTGTTTGTTTGTCTATATGTTTCCAGTGTTTCCATGAAAAACTATCGATAAGTTCTGCACATTCCATATATATGCATCGTTTCCAGTTGATTAATTTATTGTTTTTTGTATATCCATTTTCCCAATCTAATCCATTTGTCTCATCGTTTAATTTTTGTTGCATATTAAGCATTTGTATTAGTATTTCTCTATTATTCATGATAAATCCTCTCGTGATAATGATATATTATACCATAAAATTAAAATGGTATGATAAAATATAAAGATTGGATAGTACCTATTTAAGTAAATTTTAAATAGGTATTTTTTAAGTTATTTAACTAAAATAGGCATGATAAAGCCTTTTCTGTATATCCAAACTCGAATTTTTTTGCGTTTTATTTCATCAAAAGCTTGATTTAGTTCGCTTAAATTTTGTATGGTTTTTTGCTCTATTTGTACGATGACATCGCCTTGCATAAATTTTTCACTACTATTATTTGCATTGTGTGAAACTTTTTTGACCAATACACCTTTGATGTCAGAAGGAATTTTGTAGTTTTGTCTTATTTTGTCATCAAGATTGCTAAGCTCTAAGCCTTGTAAATATGTATTTTTTACGCTTAGATTTGAACTATGTTTGTCAAGTTTTAAGGTTGTTGTTTGCACTTTTCCATCTCGTTCATAAGTGATTTGGATTTGTGTTTTTGGTTTGTATGAGCCTATGATATTTTTAAGCTCACTTGCGTCTTGAATGTTTTTATCGTTGATTTTGATGATCAAGTCTCCTCGTTTAAGACCCGCATTTTTAGCTGGTTTGTCTTTTTCAACGCTCGTGATCAAAGCTCCGTGTGAATTTTTATAGACTTCTTTTAAATCTTTGCTTAAATTTGCTATACTAACACCCATATATCCTCGTTGCATTGTTCCATTTTTTATCAAAGATTGGGCCACCATTTTTACCATGTTAGAAGGAATTGCAAATCCTATGCCGTTATTTCCGCCACTTCTTGAGATAATGGCTGAATTAATTCCCACTAAAGCACCTCTGCTATCGACTAATGCTCCGCCTGAATTTCCTGGATTTATTGAAGCATCGGTTTGAATAAAATTTTCATAATTATTAATCCCAATTCCACTTTTATTTAGTGCTGATATGATACCTTGTGTAATCGTTCCGCCAACACCAAAAGGATTTCCTATAGCAAAAACGACATCGCCTTCAAGCAGATTTTTGGAATTTGCAAAAGAGATATTGTTTAGATTTTTTTCATCGATTTTAATCACTGCTAAATCAGAATCAGGATCAAGTCCTATAATTTTAGCCTTATATTCTTTGTCGCTATCAAGTAAACTCACAAGTATCTCATCAGCATCTGATACTACATGATTGTTTGTTACAATGTATCCATCGCTTGAAATGATCACCCCTGAACCTAAAGAAGATGCTTTTCTTTTTTGTTGAGGAATCATGAAGCCTTGACCAAAAAACTCTTTGAAAAAAGGGTGGTTAAACATTTGCTCAAGTTCTTTAGAGCGTTTAATCTCCTTGCTTGTGGCGATATTTACGACACTTTTTTTTGCATTTTTGATCGAGCTATTAAACGAAAGTACGACATCTTCTTTTGAAGGATTTACTCTATCTGGGTCTTTGTCTGCTTCTTTGATATTGATATTTGCGGCTAATATTAGTGATGCACTTAAAGCTGAAAGTAGTATAACTTTTTTCATGTTTATCCTTTTTTTGATTTTTTGAAAGTATAAAACATTGCTTTAAATATAAAGTTAATATTTATTGAAGCAATTTTAAATCAATTATTTTGACTGAATTGTTTTTAAATATCCATTGTCGTTTAAATATAGATTTATCTCGTTTAGCATATCTTGTTTGTTTTGTATGTGAGATGAGTTTAGTATCTGTTTTTCTAAACTATTTTTAATAAAATCCAAATCATAATCTAAATCTTCAAAAACTTCAAGCACAGATTGTGATTTTACTAAATTTGTAATCTTAAAATCACCATTTGCAATCACAATAGTAGCTTCAGTTGGTTTTGCAAATAAATTATGTTTCATGCCAAGTACTTCTTGATAAGCACCTACTAAAAAAAATCCTAAAAAATAATTTTCTTTTAATAAGTCAATCTCATGTAAAAACAGAGGTTGTTTAAATTCCATTTCCCCATCACTATCACAAGTAATATCCCAAATAGTAGCCGAACGAGTAGGTTTTTTGTTTAGATGGCTTATTGGCATGACAGGAAATGTCTGTTTTATGCCCCAAAAATCAGGCAAGGATTGGAATAATGAAAAATTAACCAAATATCTCTCTTGTACTTTTTGTTTGATTTTTACAAGTTCGCTATAGCTCTCTTTTTCTAAAAGTGATACAGCTTTTTTGATAACTAAATGGACTAAAACTTCTGTATTTGATCTATCTTGCAAATCAATATATCCTAGATCAAAAAGTGTCAAAAGCGACTCTAAATGTTCTATGCTATCGTGTAAAAATTCTAACGCATTTTGTTTATTTATGCTTGCAAGTAGGTCATAAAGCTCTTCAACTAAAGGTGGATTTTTATCTTTTTTGACGAGTTTTGATTTTGTATATTCATAAGAAAAAAGTTCAAGTGTAGGTGCAATCAAAACAGCATGAGGGGCTACTATATATCTTCCTGATTCGATAAAAATATTTGGTTCTATTTCGCCTTTTTGTTCCGAGATTGTTTTAAGCAAATATACAACATCATTTGCATATTCACTTAAAGTGTAGTTTTTATGTAAATTGTTTTTATCTTGTGAGTATTCTATGGCAAGTCCTCCGCCAAGGTCTATATTTGTTAGATTGCGTGAACCCATTTTTCTAAGTTCTGCATAGATATTTCCAGCTTCTCTTAATGCTTTTTTGATAGGATTTATGTTTTGAAGTTGTGAGCCTATGTGAAAATGAATCATGGTGAAGTATTGTATTAGACCATGTTGTTTTAGCATATCAACAGCTTGTAAAAGCTCCATAGAAGTTAAGCCAAATTTAGAATCAATACCACTACTTTTAGCCCAAATACCCATACCAGAACTATGTAGTTTTATTCTAATACCTATGTTTGGTACTTGTTTTGGTTGTGTTTTGGCAATGTTGATGATGTTTTCTAGTTCACTAAGTCCTTCAATTGTTAAAGTGATGTCATGACCCATAGCTTTTGCTATAAAGCCCATCTTAGTAAGTTCTTTATCCTTAAATCCATTGACCGTTATGGGCGAATTTTGTTTGTTGTAAGACATGGCAAGTAGAAGTTCTGCTTTGCTCCCCGCTTCAAGTCCGTAGTGATATGGATTTCCAATATCGACAAGATTTTTTACAACTTCTGGATATTGATTTACTTTAAGTGGAAAAACTGCATTAAAACTGCCTTTGTATCCAAACTCGTTTATTGATTGGTTAAATCTTGAATATAACTTATCAATTTGTTTTTTTAAAAGATGAGGAAATCTTAGTAAAATTGGTCCTGTAACGCCTTGTTGTCTAATGTTTTCAATAATACAAAGTAGGCTTATTTTATGTTTTGTATCAATGCAAATTTCACCATTTTCGTTTATACAATAATTTCCATTTCCCCAAACATCAAGTCCATAGCTATTCATGATCGCTCCTAAAATCTTCAAATTTAATACTCTTTTCTTTTTTTGTGCTTAGGTTTTTTAGCCATAATGAGTTGTTTTTAAGTTCATCTTCGCCTATGCAAACGCACCAAAGAGCATTTTTTTTATCGGCTTGTTTAAGATGAGCTTTTAAGCTCCTTATCTCATAATCAAGATGTATTTTTGTATTTTGCCTGTGATTTTTTGCCAAAACCAAAAGTTTTTCAAAGCCCTGTTTATCTAAGCTTCCAAAGTAATATCCCTCTCTTGATTGTTCATCAAATGTTACAAGTTCCATCAATCTTTCTATGCCCATAGCAAATCCGACTCCAGCTGTTGGTTTGCCGTCTAGAAATTCTACTAATTTATCATATCTTCCACCACCAAGTACCGCACTTTGGGCACCTAAGTCGCCACTTACAAACTCAAATGCTGTTTTGCAGTAATAATCAAGCCCCCTTACCAAACTTGCATCAACTTCAAATTTTACACCGCATATTTGCAATAATTTTTGCAAATTCTCAAATTCATCTTTGCAAGTTGGACATAAATTTTCATTGAGTTTTGGGGCGTTTGAAAGTAGGTGTTGGCATTTTTGCTCTTTACAATCTAACACGCGAATTGGATTTGTATCTTTTCTTCTATGACAATCTTCGCACAAATCATCATGAAGGCTTAAAAATTTTACAAGATTTTTTTTATATTGAGGCATACAAGAAACACACCCTAAAGAGTTGATTTTCAACGTTGTTTTGATACCAAAAAAATTAAGTATCTCATGAGCTAATAAAATAATATTTGCATCTTCATTGACATCATTTATACCAAAGCTCTCGACACCAAATTGGTGAAATTCTCTTAGTCTTCCTTTTTGCGGTCTTTCATAGCGATACATACTTCCGTGATAAAAAAACCTATAAGTCGCTAAACTTTTGTCAAGTTTATGTTGAATAAAAGCCCTTACAACTCCAGCGGTTCCTTCTGGTCTTAAACATATGTCATTGCCACCTTTGTCAGTAAATTGGTACATCTCTTTGCCAACTATATCGCTACTCTCTCCAACGCTTCGTTTAAATAATTTTGTCTCTTCTAAAAGTGGAGTTTTGATAAAATTAAAGCCGTAATTTTTCGCAATTCTTTGACAATGATGAATGCAGTATTCGTATTTTTTTGCATTTTCGTCTAATAAATCTTTCATTCCTCTTAGTGCATTTATCATTTTAAAAATCCTTTTATCTGTTTGTTTATGTTCTCTTTGCTCTCATGAGCGTCTATTTGCAGGTATGGTATGTTTAGATGTTTGATGATTTTTATCATATTATCTTGTACTTTTAGTAAATACTCTATGCCTCTTTGCTCGATTGTGTCATGAGATTTTAAATTTAGCCTTTGGGCTAGTAGTTTTTCGTCTGTTTTGAAAAATACGATTTTTTCGGGCATGTGGTCATGAAGAGCATATTTGTTTAAATCAAGCAAAAACTCAAGCTCTAAACTCTCATCATTGCACATTGCATAAGCAATTCCAGAGATAAAACCTCTATCGCTTATGATGAGGTTGTGTATATTTGGTTTGATAATTTTTTCAAAATGTTGAGCTCTGTCGGCTAAAAACAAAAACATTTCAGCTTGTTCGCAGATATCTTTTTGATGCAAAATAATATCTCTTAATTTAATTCCTAGCTTTGTATTTCCAGGTTCTTTTGTTGTGATTATGTTGCTATTTTCTTGTTTTAAAAGCTCTATTTGCGTACTTTTTCCGCTTGTGTCGATGCCCTCAAAAATCACATACACGAAAACTCCTTTAAAACGCCCAATATCTTTTTAGGAACTAAATGTTTTACATCGCCTTTATGCGATAAAATCGAGCGAACGACAGAGGAGCTTATGAAAGCATTTTCTAAATGTGGCATGAGATAAATCGTCTCTATGGTGTCGTCAAGTGAGGCATTTGCATATCCCATTTGTAGTTCAAATTCAAAATCGCTCACCGCTCTTAAGCCTCGTATTAAAACTTTAGCTTCATGATGATTTGCAAAATTTACTAAAAGTCCTTCAAATCCTAAAACTTGGACTCCTTTTATGTTTTTTGTGGCAAGTTTTACCATTTGTATTCTCTGGTCTAAATTAAAACGAGGATTTTTATTGTCTGAGTTTGAAACCGCGACTATGACATTATCAAATATGCTAACAGCTCTTTTGATGATGTCAAGATGTCCGTTTGTGATCGGGTCAAATGTGCCTGGATATATAACTTTTGTTTTCATGATTACCTAATTATTGCTAGATTTTTTTCTTTAATGATGGCATTAAAGATTTTATTTTTACTTGTTTTTACTTTGATTGTATCGCCGATATTTGCGTTTTGCAAAGCTTTTACATCGATTCCGATCACTAATTTTCCTTCTTTTAAAATCGCTTTAATAAAACTACCTTTTTTAATAAGGGTATTTTTTTTAAATTGTCTAGTTGATAAAATTGTACCTTTTTTAATATTAAATTTTGCTATGAGATTGTTTGGATTTTGCAATGGTTTTGTTGGAGCATTTTGAATCTGCACAAGGGTTGGTTTGGCGTTTGAAGAGTTTAGAATACTTCCATTTGATATGTCTTGTGAGGCTTGAAAAAGTGGCAAAAAAGCTTGAGTTTGAAAAGTAAAATATAAAATTTTTTGAATATTTTTCTCATCGTTATAATATACGATAAATGTCCCTTCACCTTTTTTTAGTTTGGATTTTGAAATGATAGCTTTTTTAAAAGTAAATTGATCAAAATGTTGCGGTAGCGGTTTTTGTGGCGAAATGTTGATCGAATCTATGGTAATATTTTCGTATGTTTGTTTATATATTTTTTTTAAATGCTCTGTTAAAAATGTAAATTTATTTTTTTGACTACATGAGCGATCAAGCGTGATGATGCCTTGTGTTAAGTCGGCAGCCTCAAAGCCTTTGTTTTGAAAATAATCGATAATTTTAATGCTTGGTATCTTAAACGAACTAGAATTTTGCGGAATATTTAGTAAAATTTCATCATTTAAAGTATCTTTATAAAAATTGCTCACCTTAAGACTTGAGTTATCAATACAATATTTTGGCATAATTTTGATGCTAATATTTGCATTTATAAATGAAATAAGTGTAAAAAATAAGACGATGGAGCGGGAAACGAGGTTCGAACTCGCGACCCCAACCTTGGCAAGGTTGTGCTCTACCACTGAGCTATTCCCGCGATAAAGAGTCGTGATTTTAGCACATTTTGTATCGATTTGTCAATAAAATAATCAAACAATATAAGTCCCTAGTATTTTTATAATTCATGATTATAGCGAAAAAATATTTGATACTAAATTAAACAAATTTATTTTAGCGTATCAATATCTAATAGAGATATAATAGTAGATAAAAAAGATAGAATTGGAGATTGGGAGATGGATACTATTGTTGGTAAAGGCAAAAAAGGTGCAATAATTACTATAGTTGAGAGAAAAACATCATTAGTTTATAATGAAAAATTATATTTAAGGGTTCTAAAGTTTACCAGACCCTAGACAATATATTCCAAAGGGAACTAGCTTTAAAGATATTATGGCTAAGCATATAAAAATGATAGAAAATAGACTCAATAATAGACCAAGAAAAGCTTTAAATTAGAAAACTCCAAATGAAGCTTTTTATGATATTAAAAGTGCAATTTAAGAGAGAAATTGATATGATTGTGTTCTTTAAAAATTGCATTTGAGAGTTTAATGTAGGTCATTATAGTAGGTTTATTTTTAAGGCATTTAAAAAATCAGCCAGATAAAAAAAGAGAAAAAATAGTTGTTGATGAGCCAAGAGAAATTTTGGTTTATCAATTTGCTCGTTAAATGATAACAATTATAATGCAAATTAGCGTTATAAAATTTAATTAAGAAGGATAAAAAGTGGGACTTAACGAATTAAATGTTGGAGACAAAGCAGTTGTGGAGTCCATAAACTGCGATATGGCATTGAAAAACAGACTATACTCTTTTGGTGTAGTTAAAGGTGCAAGTATAGATGTTGAAGAGTTAACTATGGCAAAAAGTACTATGAAAGTTAAAGTGGGGCAAACAAAAATAGCCCTTCGTATGAGTGAAGCAGAAGCTATTGGAGTGCAATATGCAAAATAAAAATGAAAAAATCATAAGAGTAGCCTTGGTTGGTCAGCCAAATGTTGGTAAGTCTATGCTTACAAACTCCATCTCAAATGCAAAATTAAGAGTTGGTAATTTCTCTGGAGTAACGGTTGAAAAAGAAGAGGTGGTATTGAAAAGAAAAGGTTATCGCATAGAGATTACAGACTTGCTAGGTTCTTATTCACTAAATGATTATACCTTAGAAGAGAGGGTTACAAAGGAGTTTTTAGACAAAGACGCCTATGATTTGATATTAAATGTAACTGATTCTACCAATTTGGAGAGAAATTTATATCTAACATTTGAGCTTTTAGGACTTGATAAAAAGATGATAGTTGCACTAAATATGATTGATGAAGCTGAAAGTGAAAATATCATAATCAATAGCGAAAAACTAAGTGGCTTACTTGGAAAAACCTGTATCAAAACAAGTGCAGCACGAAAAATAGGTGTTGAAGAGATCTTGGATAGTCTAGTATCGGTTTATGAAAATCAAAAAGAGACTCCAAAGCAGTTTTTCTCAACACCCATAGAAGAAGAGATAAAAACCATAGAAGACTTTTTAAAAGATAGCAATTTTAAAACTCACTTTACTTATAGGCAATTAGCCATTAAGCTTTTAAAAGAAGACAAGCAAGTTTATAAATTTATCAAAGATGAACCTATTTGGAATAGACTTAGTCCTATGCTTACAAAGGCTCATGAGCATATATTTTTGCATTTTAACTCAAAAGATTTAGAAGATATTTTTAGTAATGAAAAATTTGCCTTTGCTAGAGGTGTTATAAAAACCTGTGTAAAGCAAAAGCCATCAAAAAGTGCGTCTTTAACCGATAAAATAGATAGCATTTTGATACACAAATTTTTTGGTTTGCCTATATTTTTATTTTTAATGTGGGGACTTTTTCAGCTAACTTTTGAAATAGGAAGCATTCCTATGGATTGGATAGATGGCTTTTTTGCAAGTTTAATAGATAAAACCAAAGAGATTTTAGGAGACAATGAGTTAAGTTCGATTATAGGAGATGGGGCGATAGCTGGTGTTGGAGCAGTTGTGTTGTTTGTGCCAAATATAGTTATACTTTTTTTAGGTATAGCTTTGCTTGAAACTACAGGCTACATGAGCAGAGTCGCTTTTTTACTTGATGGTTTTTTTCATAAATTTGGTCTTCATGGTAAATCTTTTATTCCGTTAGTTTCTGGTTTTGGATGTTCGGTTCCTGCGTACATGGCAGCAAGAACTCTTAAAAATGAGCGAGATAGACTTTTGACTTTATTTATTATTGGCTTTATGTCATGCGGGGCGAGATTGCCTGTTTATGTACTTTTTGCAGGGGCATTTTTTGGACAAGAGAGTGCAGGGAATGTACTTTTTGCTATCTATATAGGTGGAGCAGTTTTGGGTTTGTTTGCAGCAAAATTTCTAAAAATAGTAGTTTTTAAAAGCGAAGATGAACCTTTTGTTATGGAGATGCCAAAATACAGACTTCCAACGGCAAAACTTGTCTATCATACTGTTTCAAAACAAGCCATGATGTATCTTAAAAAAGCAGGTACTTATATCTTAGCAGCATCACTTCTTATCTGGTTTGCATCAAATTATCCAAAAGATTTGGAAATGGATAAGCAGTTTGAAAGCAAAATAGAGCTTGCAACGAGTGAAGAGGCAAAAAGTGCGATAGCAAACGAACACGCACTTTATAATCTCGAAAATTCATATCTTGGTAAAGTCGGCAAAGCAACTGAGCCATTTTTTGCACCTTTAGGGTATGATTGGAGAATGTCAGTTGCCCTTGAGACTGGACTTGCAGCTAAAGAGATAGTTGTTTCAACCTTGGGTATTTTGTATGGACTTGGTGAAGACAATGACGAACAATCACAAGGTTTGATGACAAATATAAAAAATAATATCCCTTTTGCGGCTGCTATTTCATTTATAGTTTTTGTTATGATTTACATGCCATGCCTTGCCGCTTCTGTTGTCTTTGCTAAAGAAGCAGGTGGCTGGAAGTATTTTGGATATTTATTTGCTTTTACGACTATTGCAGCATGGGTTTTATCTTTTATAGCGTATAATATTGCAAAATTGATAGTTTAGAGCATAAAAATGCAAGATTTTATTTTAATTTTTTTTAACTCTTTATATGCACTTTTAAATGCCATGAGCATGTATATTTTATTTGGTCTTTTATTTGCTGGGGTTTTAAAACAATTTGTCTCGCAAGACTTCATTCGCAAACATTTAGGACAAAATAAAATCAGCACCATTTTAAAATCAGCAATTTTAGGCATACCTATGCCTTTATGTTCATGTAGTGTTTTACCTTTTGCCTCAGCACTTAAAAAAGATGGTGCTAGCAAATCTGCCATACAAACTTTTTTGATATCAACTCCAATTACTGGGGTTGATTCTGTTTTGGCAACATATGGAGCATGTGGGTGGATTTTTACTATTTATAGGCTTATTAGCTCTATTTTTATCTCTTTGATAGCCGGATTTTTAACCTTGATTTTTGATAAAGATAAGCCAAAAGCTATGTTTTTTACCCAAAAACCACAAGATTTTTCTTTTGTAAAGCCAAAAGCTACTCTAATACAAGAAGTAGCAGTAGGACCTTTTTATCAAAGGGTTTATAATTATGCTTTTAAAACCCTACTAAAAGATATAGCAAAGCCTTTTTTAATAGGCTTAATAATTGCAGCTTTTATATCATCTTTTTTACCAAACTCACTACCAGCTTTTTTGGAAAACTCACATTTTCTAAGCTATCTTGCTATACTTTTTATATCTTTGCCTATATATGTTTGTGCCACTGCTTCTATACCTATAGGAATATCATTTGTTATAGCAGGTTTTAGTCCTGGAGCTGCTTTTATATTTTTAACGGCAGGTCCTGCTAGTAATGCTGTTACTATTTTATTGGTTAAACAACTTTTAGGTAAAAAATCCCTTTTTATCTATCTAAGCTCCATTTTTACAGGCTCTATCATCTTTGCGTATTTGCTTGATGCTTTTTTTGAAAAAGATGTGATAAAAACCATTCAAGGAATAGGCGAGATTGAAAGCTCAAGTGGATTTTCCTTGCTTTGTAGTATCGTCTTGCTTATGTTATGTGTTAAGGTTTTGATTCCTAAAAAACACTCTTCATGTTGCGGAAGTTGTTAGATTTTTAAATATCAAAGTACCCAATTTATCAATTTATCTTAAAATGAGCAAACTTTTGGTAAAATCAAACAAAAAAAGAGTTTGCATGATAAAAACAGAAGAAAATTTAAAAATTTTTACTTACATTTGTGTTGCATTTTTATTTAGTATTGGTATTAGGTTGATTTGGGTTTATCAGCTTCATGGAATTGAGAGTTTTTATTGGAATGGACAACTCATGATAAATACTAATGATGGATATTTTTTTGCCGAGGGAGCAAGAGATATCTTAAAAGGTTTTCATGAGGCAAATGATCTCTCTCCTGTAGATGTGCCAGCATCCATGCTGACGGCTTTTTTTGCAAAAATTTTACCATTTAGTTTTGAAAGCATCATCTTATATATGCCTGCGTTTTTAGGCTCACTTTTAGTCGTACCTATGGTGTTGCTTGGGCAAGTTTTTAACGATATCAAGATAGGCTTTATAGCCGCACTTTTAAGCTCTATCGCTTGGAGTTATTACAACAGAACCATGACAGGATATTTTGATACAGATATGCTAAATATCGTTTTTCCATCGTTTATCTTGCTTTTCATCATTTTAGCCACAAAAACGCAACAAAAAAGATACATTTTATTCACTTGTTTAAGCGTGTGGCTTTACTCGAGATGGTACCACGGTGCAAGTTCGCTAAACTTAGCGTTTTTTGCACTTTTATTTTTGTATGTTTTGATTTTTCAGCGAAAAAATAACTATTTTTTAGTCTTTTTATCCGCATATTTACTTACATTGATACCCATAAATTTTTACCTACAACTCATCATGACCATAACTTTAGTCATGACGCTAGATAAAATACAGGCAAAATTTTTATATGCAATTTTATTTTCAAGCTTAGTTTTATTTGCCATAAAAGGCGGTCTTGACCCCATAATTTACCAGCTCAAAGGCTATGTTTTTAGAGAAGAGACTGCGGTTTTGGAAAACTTAAAATTTTTTAGCGTTACTCAAACGGTAAGAGAGGCAAGTTCGATACCATTTGGACTATTTGCAAACCGCATAAGTGGGCATTTAGCGACATTTTTCATATCGCTCATAGGCTACATATATCTTTGTTATAAAAAACCTATCATGCTTTTTTCACTCCCTATGTTGGGACTTGGGTTTTTAGCCTATAAAAGCGGTCTTAGATTTACCGTTTATGCTGTGCCTGTTTTAGCACTCGGTTTTGCATATTTGCTAGTTAGCATTTCAAATTTTATAGAAGATAAAAGATTTAAAATCGCTTTCATGAGTGTAGTTAGTGCGTTGGTTTTGACACCAAATATACTTCACATCATAAGCTATCAAGTGCCATCTGTTTTCAATGTGCAAGAGGTGCAAGTTTTAGATAAACTCAAAAAAATATCAAACCGCAATGATTATGTCATTTCATGGTGGGATTATGGCTATCCTTTGCGTTATTATAGCGATGTCAAAACTTTAGTAGATGGCGGAAAGCATACAGGAGATGTAAATTTTGCACCTAGCTTCATCTTAACTCATGACCAAAAAGAAGCAGCAAATTTAGCAAGACTTGAAGTAGAATACACAGAAAAAAGATTTAAAGACACAAATCTAACAGGCTCAAATTTGGCACTTTTAATGAAAGATTATGGCTACAAAGATGCTCATGATTTCTTACAAAGCTTAAAAACAGATATAAAATTGCCTAAAAAGAGTAGCGATATTTATATTTATTTACCGCTTAGAATGTTTGATATTTATCCGACTATTTCGCAATTTAGCTATATTGATTTTAAAAGTGGCAAGACAAATATTCCTCTGTTTTACTACACTTCAAACCCAGTTGATGTCAATGGATTTTTATACCTAAATCCAAAAATTTCTATCAACAAAAAAACCCTTGAATTAAATTATTATGGCTATAAAGCAGATATTAAAAGTATCTACACCCTTTCATATAACAAAGATAAAATATTGCAAAAAAATACACAAGTCATAAATCCTAAAGGCAATATTTCACTAGTTATTAACACTTTATATAATGCCGTCATGATTTGTGATGAAAAGTCTTTAAACTCGCTTGCTATTCAGCAGTTTTTCTTTGAAAACTATGATAAAACTCTATTTGAGCCTGTTATATCAAGCCCTTATGCAAAAGTGTATAAATTAAAAATATGATATATAAAAAATTTTTTAAGCCCTTATTTGATATAAGTTTAGCTCTTATACTAATCATTTTGCTATCACCAGTTTTGATCATGACAGCTTGTTTTATTAGAGTTAAACTTGGCAAAAACGTCCTTTTTACCCAACAAAGACCAGGATTTAAGGGTAAAATTTTTAATATATATAAATTTCGTAGCATGAATGATAGAAAAGATGAAAATGGAGAACTTTTAAGCGACCATGAAAGACTTGATAGCTTTGGAAAACAAATAAGAGCTTTAAGTTTAGATGAACTTCCTCAGCTTTTCAATATCTTAAAAGGAGAGATGAGTTTTGTAGGACCTCGACCGCTTTTAGTGGAGTATTTGCCACTTTATAGCGAAGAGCAAAATCGTCGCCATGATGTAAAACCAGGTATTACAGGTTTAGCACAGATAAATGGAAGAAACGCCATTAGTTGGCACGAAAAATTTAAACTCGATGTCGAATATGTAAAAAATCAAAGCTTTTTACTCGATATGAAAATTTTTTATCTCACATTTTTAAAAGTCATCAAAAAAGATGGTATAAATGCTTCAAAAGAAGTTACTATGCAAAAATTTACAGGTAATAATTAGTAAGTTTTAAAATCGTAAAAAATATTGATAAAACTTTTCGCACTTTCACTTGCAAATTTTTCTAAAAGTCTCTCTATCCTATCTTTTTTTTGCCATCTTGCTTCCATAACTCCACTAATAAGTTTTAGCTCCTCAATAGCCTCACTTAAGGTGCCAACTTTATCGATGAGTTTTACCTCTCTTGCATCTTTGGCTAAAAATACTTTTGCATCAGCAAACACCTCTTTATTTTGTATGTTTAATTTTCTTGCCTTTGCCACATCTGTAACAAAAAGCTGATAAGATTTGTCGATAAGTCCGCTTAAACTCTTTTTCTCATCTTCACTCCACTCTCGCAAAAAAGTCCCTGCTTCTTTATATTTTCCTGCCTTTATAACTTGAGCTTTAATACCTAAAGAATTTGCTAGTTTCTCAACATTAAAACCCTGAAAAATAACACCAATAGAGCCTATAAACGCACCTGGATTTGCTATGATTGTATCGCTCCAAATACCAGCATAATAGCTTCCACTAGCCATCGTTCCAGCTGCGTAAGCAACGACTGGCTTTTTTTCTTTTAATTTTTTAATCTCGTATGCTAATTCAACAGAAGGTGCTAAAGCACCACCAGGGGAGTTGATGTGCAAAAGTACACCTTTTATATCATCATTTTCACTTGCTTTCATGATTTGTTCTAACATAGCTTCATTATTCATGATAGCTCCGTGAATATCAATCTTGACCAAATTTGGCTTGTAAAGTGAATTTTTATCTCCAATATTTCCAAAAATTAAAAATAAAATCAATAAAAATAAAAATGATTTAAAATAGTTATTTATAAGACCTAGTGTCCATTTTATGGGACTAAAAATTTTTGCAAAAATACTCTTTTCTTCCATACTTTTCTCCTATTTTTTGGTATTTTACAATAAAATTATAAATATTTATCTTAAGTACTAAAAAAATTTGATATAATGTTTTTCGCTCGATCATATCTATCATGAGGAGAAAAATATGGCTATTTCACCTGTTGGCGGTATGTTATATGCAAACCAAAACATGCAAACACCCGCAACCAAACAAGCTCAGTTTCAGCAAAGATTAGATGCACAAGCAACAATAGCTATGACAACCTCAAATGAAGAGCAAAAAAACATACAAGAAGTCCGCCCCACAGAAGAGAGCTATAAAACCGACCCAGACAAAGAACATGAAAAACAAAAACATGATGAAGAAGCGGGCGCTGAAGAGGAGCAAATGTATTCTAAAATGCATGCTGTTGATGATGATGATTTTTTTGACGAAGAAGAGCATATTTTGGATTTGAAAATTTAGAAAAACAATAAAGACATTAAATTTCATTAAGTGAAATAGCAAATATTTTTGCAACAAACATAGCCAACAATCCACAAAAATTACAAATTTTACAATAATGATTATAGAAACTGAAAATATAAGCAAACTTTTAGCATTGTTTTATTACAATAACTATTATCATTAACACTACAAAGGAGAAAAAATGGCAGTATTAGTTATAGGTGCTGATGAAATAACGCCCATAAAAGCGGTGCTTCATGACCTTGGAGCTGAAAAAATTACTCATTGGGATGCAAGAAATGAAAATAGAGTAAATCGTAAAAATATCCCAAATGATACAAAATGTGTCGTCATGCTAACTAGTTTTTTAAATCACAATACTATGAAAAAGATTAAAACTCAAGCTAAGAAAAGAAATATTCCACTAGTTTGTGCAAAAAGAAGCGTTAGCTGTGTTTTTAGCGAATACTGTAAGGTTTTTGGGCTAGATAAAGAGTTTGATTGTAACTCTTGTAATAAATGCTCATGAATTTTGGATATTTAATAAATGAAGAGTGTTGCATTGAGATTGCACCCTCTTTATTTAATTTCGCAACATCTCATGAGCGAAGAAAAATTTTCATAACTCTTTACAACTCCTGTATTGAACAAAATTTAAAAATAAACTACATAAAACAGAGTAAAAATCTTCATGAAATGTTTTTGTGTAAGATAAATGAACTTATAGAAAATAAAAATTTTTCATATTGTCCAATTTCTAAAAAAATTATAAAAAGTTATCTATCACAAGACTTTAAGTCCCTAAAATGCGTATATTCAAAATTGCCTATCCACCCTGCTGCAAAATTAATTTTAATGATTTATTGTCATGATGGAGTAATTTTTAATGCTTCCATGTTGTTTGCTAATTTTATTTATGATAAAATGCTAAAATTGCACAAGGATAAGGAAGTGATTTTTGAAAATGAACTTATCGTTGTCAAAAAAGATGAATGTGAAATTTTGGGCATCATGCCAAGTTTTAAGTATGTTAAAATGAGTAAGCCCCAAGAGATGGATAATGAAATAGCAAGAGCTTTTGATATTTTACAAAATAGAAATATTCAAAAACTTTTCATAGCATTTCCAAAAAATGAAGAATTTACAAGACATTTAGTCGTAAAGCAGTATAGTGAAGACGAAAAAGCAAAATTGACGCTAGTCCCTTATGCGATTACACATCAAATGGCTTGCAATTTTTCACACATTCAAAAAATAAATTTTTAAGGAGACAAAATGTCAATTGCTATAGTTTATGGAAGTAGCACAGGAAACACACAAAGTGCAGCTGAAATGATAGCTGAAAAAATTGGAGTTGATATGGACATCATTGATGTAGCATCAACAGATATCGAAACCCTAAACGGATATGATAAGCTTATCTTAGGAACTTCAACTTGGGGTGATGGCGAACTTCAAGATGACTGGGATGCATTTGAGTGGGACGGCGCTGATTTTTCAGGTAAAACCGTTGCTCTGTTTGGCATGGGTGATCAAGAAAGCTATGCTGAAGAGTACTGCAGTGCTATGAAACTTCTATGCGATGAAGTAACAAAAGCTGGTGCTAAAGTCGTTGGCGAATGGGACAATGATGGTTATGAGCATGAAGCTAGCCAGTCAATCAATGACGAAGGAAAATTTATCGGTCTTGCACTTGATGCTGACAATCAAGACGATGAAACAGAAACAAGAATACAAAAGTGGGTTGAGCTTATCAAACCTCATTTCGCATAATCAAACATACTGCCCACTCAAGGGCAGTATTTAAAAAAATATTTTTTTGCCGATACTATCATCAAATAAATTAAAAAGAGGCTATCATGACAAATGTAAGTATGCAAAAAAATGCTTATAATGACTTAAATTTTTCGTTTAAGACAAGTTCGGGTGATAAGATCAATCTTTCAATGTACGACTCAAAAGAGTTTTCAAAGCAAAGTTTTAAAGATAACAATAGATCAATCGAACAATTTAGCCTCAAACACTCCTTTGGATATAAATTTTCATACAAAGGCAATGGTATAGATGCAAATGATCAAAAAGAGATTGACAATGCACTTAAAAAACTTCAGCCTAAAATAGACGAATTTTTAAAAAATGTAAATCAAAGTGGCATTCCTTCTCCTAGAGAATTTTTAAACAAAGCGGCTGATTTAAAATTTGACCTACCAAAACCAAAAAATGAAGAGCATAAAAATTTCATGCAAGATTCGATTTTAAATCTATTTGATAATTCTGTGAAAAAATATTTTCCAAATCAAGATGTTTTATTGTCAGCTAAAAAACTTTTTGAGACTTTACAAAAACAGCTTGAGACATTTGATTTATACGCATAAGATATCGTTTATTTAGCGATATGCTACTTTATTGCTTTCATGACTAGCGTTAAAAGTGCAAAAAATATTTACTAAAATTTGCTATAATTTACATACTTTAAAAAAAGGAGTGCATATGCAAATCACAAACATAGAAACAATACCAGGTAAAGAGATAACTACCGCTTTAGGCGTCGTATCAGGTAGCACAGTTAGGGCTAAACATGTTGGTAGGGACATAGCAGCTAGCATCAAAAATGTATTTGGTGGAGAGCTAAAAGGCTACACAGAATTACTTCAAGAATCTCGCGATGAAGCCATAAAAAGAATGAAAGAACAAGCTAATGAGTTAGGAGCAGATGCCATAGTAAATGTCCGTTTTTCGACCTCTTCTGTCGCAGCGGGAGCTAGTGAAATATATGTCTATGGTACAGCTGTAAAAGTTCAATAAGGGCAAGTTATGATAGATATTATTATATTTCTTACGCTTTTGGCATTGGGATATTTTTTTGGAAAAAGCATAGAAAAAAAACATTACATCTCCATACAAAAAAGAGAAGAAGAGCTTAAAGACCTTCCAGCCACCTCTAGCAAACAGCCGATATTTAAAGACAAACAAGTCCAAAATGTCAAGCTTGTCAATGGAAGTGTGGTTGTTTCTATTGATTATTTCAAAAAAATTTTAGCATATTTAAGAAACTTTTTTGGAGGCAATGTTAGCGTGTATGAAACACTTCTTGACAGAGCGAGAAGAGAAGCCATTTTACGCCTTAAAGAGTCATGTAAAGATGCAGATGAGATCATCAACTTAAAGCTTGAAACCTCATCGATTAGCAAAAATACAAAAAGTGTAGGCTCGGTAGAAATGTTAGCTTACGGCACTGCTATATATTATACAAAATAGCCTTGAAATACGAAGCAAAACTGCCTAAAACAAATGTCAATGTCTCAAAACAAAAGCCACTAAGAGAGCTTTTTACACTTTTATTAGGGGCGTTGGCGTTTATTTTTGTACTTTATCAAATTTTAGATTTTTCTCTTGATTTTGCCATCAAACATATTACACCAAAGCAAGAAAAAAAGCTTTTTTCGTATTTTAGCCAAAAGATATTTGCCGACTTGCAAGAGGATAAAAATGTCCAAAACATGCTAGATGGCTTGAGCAAATGTGCCAACATTCCCTATCCTTTAAAAGTCAAAATCCAAGAAGACAAGCAATCAAATGCTTTTGCATATCCAGGCGGTCAAATCATCGTATTTTCAAATCTTATAAAAACTTCCACATCTCAAAACTCCCTTGCTTTTGTCCTCTCTCATGAGATAGGTCATTTTAAAAACAAAGATCACCTAAGAGGAATAAGTAAGAATATTGCACTTTCGTTTTTATTTGCGATTTTGACAAATGGTGATTTGGATATATTAAAAAATACCTTACAGATGAAATATTCTCAATCTCATGAAGCCCAAGCTGACAAGATAGCACTTGAGATATTAAACTGCTACTACTCTCATGTCGGCGGTGCAGATGAGTTTTTTAAATCAATACAAAAAACAGAAGCTAAATTTGAGATTTTTGACTATTTTTCAACCCACCCTCAGACAAAAAAACGCATACAAAACATTCACAAACTGACAAAACAAAAAGGATATAAAGTTCAAAAAACTTTGCCGATGTGGTAAATAAATAATCAATTTTTCTTTTTTTGTGCTATAATTCGCGAAATTTTTAAGGGTATTTTGTGGATAGAAAAATTATAGGACGAATTGAGAAAATTGATTTGATTGATTTAGAGTTGTTTGAACTACGATGTAAGATCGACACAGGAGCTTACACAGGAGCTTTGCATGTCGATAAATTGCACGAAAAAGGCTCTTGCATCGAATTTACAACATTTAACAAAACCTACTCATTGCCCATACATAAACAAAAACTAGTCAAAAGTTCAAACGGAAAAAAAGAGCTTAGATATTACATAAAAACCCAAGTAAAATTTTTAGGCAAAAAATACCATATCGTCCTATCACTAACCGATCGAAACTCCATGAAAAATCCCATATTGATAGGAAGAAAATTTCTAAATAAGCGATTTTTGGTCGATGTAAGCAAAACTTTTACAAAGGAGCATTCATGAAAGTATATGTATTGTCAAGAAATTCAAAACTATACTCTACAAAAAGATTAGTCGAGGCTGCTACACAAAGGGGCTGGGAAGTTAGAGTGATTGATTATTTAAGATGTAGCATTGAAGTCGTTAAAGACGAATTGAAGATAAATTACAAAGGCGAAGAGCTTAGCATTCCTGATGCCATAATCCCGCGAATTGGTGCAAGTAGGACATTTTTTGGCTCAGCTATAGTAAGGCATTTTGAAATGATGGATGTGTTTAGTACCTCTGGAAGTTTGGCTATCAAACGCAGTCGAGACAAACTAAGAAGTTTGCAAATTCTCTCAAGAAACAGCATCGATATGCCAAAGACAATTTTTGCTTCAAACCTCTCAAATGCCAAAGACATCATCGAACTAAGTGGCGGAGCTCCTTTGGTTTTAAAAGTACTTGAAGGCACTCAAGGAAAAGGAGTCGTTTTAGTTGATAGTGACAAAGCGGCAAAATCGGTCTTAGACGCATTTTATGGCATGGATGTAAATTTGCTAGTCCAAGAGTTCATACAAGAAGCTAATGGTGCTGACATTCGAGCATTTGTCGTAAATGGTGAGATAGTGGGTGCGATGAAAAGGCAAGGTGCTAAGGGTGAATTTCGTTCAAACCTGCATCAAGGAGGCTCTGCTATGTTACATAAACTTTCAAGAAAAGAAAAATCCACAGCCCTAGCCGCAGCAAAAGCTATGGGACTTAAGATTTGCGGTGTCGATATGGTACCATCAAATCGAGGCCCACTTGTCATGGAGGTAAATTCATCGCCTGGTCTTGAAGGTATAGAAAAAGCCACCAAAATCGACATTGCAAGTAAGATTATGGATTTTATACAAGATAATGCAAACAATAACAAAAAACATAAAAAAGACAATATAGGAGCTTAAAGTGAAAGAGATTATTATAGGCGGAGTAAAAATTGAGCAAAATTCTCAAACTAAAATAGACATTCCTTTGCCAGATTTGTACAATATTCCCTCATCTCTGTGTGTTTGGGCGATACGAGGCAAAAAAGATGGCCCTACCATGTTTGTAAGTGCAGCCATTCATGGAGATGAACTAAATGGCATCGAGATCATAAGACGCATAAAAAAATCAAAACTATTAAAAAAACTCAAAGGCACCTTACTTTTAGTTCCTGTCGTAAATATTTACGGCGTTACAACTCTTTCACGCTACTTGCCAGACAGACGCGATCTAAACCGCAGTTTTCCAGGTAGCTTGAAAGGAAGTTTAGCTAGTAGAATTGCAAATATTTTCTTTAACGAGATAGTAAAAAAATGCGATTTAGGCATAGATTTGCACACAGCTTCCATACATAAAACAAACCTTCCGCAAGTAAGAACTGACATAACAAACGAATTTACCTTTAAACTCGCTTGCGTATTTAGAGCTCCTGTGGTTTTGCACTCGCAACTGCGAGATGGCTCACTTAGAGGGTGCGCGCAAGAAAGTGGCATTCCTATACTTTTATATGAAGCAGGAGAGGCATTGCGTTTTAGCGATAAAAGCATAAAAATAGGCTCAAGAGGCGTTATAAATGTCTTAAAAGAGCTTAATATGTTGCCCAAAAAACAGAGTACAAAAACGCCAAAACAACCCATCATCACAAAATCAAGCCAATGGATAAGATCAAGTCAAAGCGGAATATTAAGAACCATAAAAGGCTTAGGTGACACCGTGCAAAAAGATGAGATCATAGCCTACATAGACGAAGCTTTAGGCGAAAATACAGAAGCGATAAAAGCGACATTTGACGGCATCATCATAGGCAAAAGCCAAATCCCCCTTGTCTATGAAGGCGACGCCATTTTTCACATAGCGAGGTTTAAAGATTTGCAAACAGCAGAGGAAAAAATGCAATTTTTCACACAAAATAACCTAAGTATAGACGAAACAGAAGAGTTTGTTTTTAAAGATGATATAAGATAAGAAAGCTTATCTTTCATAACAAAATCACCTTTTTGAAAATATACCTATTAAACGGGTCTGAAAATTTTCCATCGTCTAGCACGATGTCAAATTTTTGTTCGCCAAAATGTTTGAAAAACTCAAGCCTTATATCTGCAATATCTCATCTATTTAGCCTATTGCTTATAATACCACAAACAAGCAAGACAATCTACTAAAGAATTAATTTTAAAGAAAAGATTATGAGTAAAAAAAGAAAAACATTTAGTGCAGAATTTAAGAGTAAAGTTGTACTTGAATTATACTATCTAGTGATATGAGCATATCTCAAATTGCAAGCAAATATGAAGTAACAGCTAAAAGCATAGCAGATTGGAAAAAGCAATTTTTATCTAATGCTT
>PDWI01000398.1_pt1 | contig 70384 bp, 64 predicted proteins | sample 1430891 | NCBI WGS metagenome assembly PDWI01 (sample SAMN01162508, study PRJNA174530) | Oral metagenome, whole genome shotgun sequencing project. | biome: Marine environment; feature: Marine mammal; material: Swab sample of the gingival sulcus; isolation source: swab sample of gingival sulcus...
TATCGTGTTGGTGATTATAGAATTGTCTGCATAATTAAAGATTTAGAAGTAGAAATAAAAGCTGTGAAAATAGGTCATAGAAAAGATATTTATCAATAGAAAATACTACGCCTAACATGGTGTAAAGAGCATGTGTCTTTTTATACCGGAAAAATTGCACACTTTGGCTTTAGCAAAGATGCACAGCTTTTACAGGCGAGTATGAGAGGTAACCATAATGAAAAAAAATGTTACGAGATTTTTGATATTATTGACCGTTTTATTTATTTTTGGGGTTGATACAGGCAACACAATAGAACAGCCTATTTCTTATCAAAGAACAACAAAGACAATTACATACAATAATATTGAGTTTAATGTTGTGATAGATAAACCTGATTTAAAGAAAGTTGATGTATTGATAATATTTCACGGAACCGTAAAAACTGATAGCAATATTATACCCCCGGCAAAAAGAACGCTGGATAAATTTAAAAATCTGTTAGATAAGCAGGATATGATGATTATAAGTGTAGCATATCCTCAACATAATATTCTTTTCGGCGATAATATAATTCAGGCAGAAGCGCCATTATTATGGGTAAAACATCGTGCTGATAAGGCATTAGACATAACAATTAATAAGATATTTCTTGCAGGGCATTCACAGGGAGGCTACATTGTTACTCGCCTTAATACAATGCATCAAACCGATGGTGTTATTGCAAATGCACCCGGTCCGCTGAATTTAGTTTTTAGATGCAAATTAGAAGAAACAGGAAAGACGGCAAAAGGTTATGTATGTAATAGTTTAAGACAGGTATATGGCACAACAACTACAAATCCTGATGCGTATTTTCAGCGCTCTTTATTAAACTTTACCGGTGGGTTTAAATCTGATATTTTATTTGTTCAGGGGTTAAACGATAAGGCTATTCAAATGAAATCTTGGCAAAGTTTCAAACAAAATGTTTTAAATTGTACAGATTGTCATAACAAACAGTTTGTTGAGGTAACCGATGCAGGACACGAAGCCTTATTTGAGAGTTCATCTGCAAAAACAGCATTTAATAATTTTATAAATAATCGGTGCAAATGATGAGTTACTTTTTAAAAGTGGCTCAGTTATAAAAATATTGACAATTTTGCCTTTTACAAAACAAAGCCCTGTTTTGCAGCAGGTTAGTTATGAATGATGTTTAACAAATATAACAACATTATCAAAAAATTGTATATTTATAAAGTTAATAATTTTAAAATTAGCCGTTAGCCTTTAAGCTCTCATTATAAAATATGTGTAAGAAATAAGATCGTAGGTATATAGAAAAAAAAAGAAAAATTTTATATAATTAAAGACAGATGTTTAGTTTAGGAGGAATTTACATGGAAATAATAAGGGATTATATTACCCCCCCCCCCCGAAAAATTCGGCTGAAATAAAAACAAAGTCCAAAAAGAGTTGGTATAAATACAGCTCGTTATTTATTATAATAGCAATGGCTATTATACCGGCGCTTACAGTAGGCTTTATAAATTACATTAGAAGTTTAAATCAAAACTACGAAAACTACAACAAACAAATAGATAATGCATGCCTGCATATAGATTCTGAAATACGATATTTATTGAGAGACCTGAAAGAGCTGAACAAAGCTCTTATAAAATCAGACTTAGTTTTAAATGCAAACGGAAACATTACTTCTTATGTTAATCTAAAAGCAAACACAGCCAAAGGCAAAATAAAAATGTCGCCTGAAGTTTTTGGTCAATATGAATTAAACTTATATAATATGCTAAAAGATTTTGTTGATTCATTTTCTTCGGTTACTTATTTAACCGTTGCAACTGAAAATGATGGCGGTATACTTATGTGTCCGACTAGCGACAGAAAACCGGGCTATGATTCCCGAAAAAGAAGCTGGTATAGAAATGCAGCTGATAGTCAAAACAGCCCCTTTATTTCTGATTTATACATATCATCATCCAAAGAGCTGTCAATAGAAATAACGAATAAAATTATAAAAAACAATAAATTTCAAGGTGTATTATCTACTTCGGTTGACCTGAGTTATTTAAAAGATATTGTCGCAACTACTCATATCGGAAAAACAGGATTTATTCTTATTGTTGATAAAAACCATTCTATTATAGCACATGGAAAAAATATTGATGCAATGGGAAAAAACTTAATAGAATATAATAAAGCATATGAGAAAGTTTTAAAAGAGACACAAGACAAAGCGTTTACAACAGATATTGACGGGATAAAATATGTCTTCCATCTTACAAAATCTAAAAATAACGAGTTAGGCTGGAAGTATATTACAGTTATAGAAGAAACAGAATACAAAGCACTCGGCAGAAAAATACTAAAAAACTTGTTATTCATAGTCATGGCTATTCTGTTATTTTGTATACTTGTAATAATTCTAATTATGAAGTATTTTATCAAACCACTCGAAAGTATTAGTGAAGCTTTGTATAACATTTCACTTGGCGAAGGAGACCTGACAGTACGCTTGCCCCTATCGGGAGTTTCCGAAATAAAAAATATATCTCGCTATTTTAATAAAACAATAGAAAAAATTGCATTATCAATACAAACCGTCTTAAAGACTTCAAAAAATATAAATGGCTTGGGAGAAAAATTATCTAGTCATATGACCGAAACAGCCGGCTCAATTGAACAAATTAGTAAAAATATTGAAAATGTAAAAGAGCAAGTGTTAACTCAAAGTTCAGGCGTTACCGAAACATCGGCGACTATGGAAGAAATTATTCGAACCATTCATAGCCTAGACAGACACATTGCAAATCAGGTACAGAGCTTAGAAGAGTTAATTAATATTATTCATAGTAGTGATAAAACAACCGCTGAAACACTCAATATTTTAAACAAGAATGATAAACTAATTGATGAATTAGTCGGTGAATCTTCCAAGGGTCAAAATGTTATAACGGAATCGGAACAAGAAGTAAATAAAATATTAGATGAGTCCGGCGGTCTTTTAGAGGCTAGTAGTATCATCCAAAATATTGCAAGTCAGACAAACTTACTCGCTATGAATGCGGCAATAGAAGCCGCCCACGCAGGGGAATCCGGCAAAGGTTTTGCCGTTGTTGCAGATGAGATTAGAAAACTTGCAGAAGAGTCAGCCTCGCAAGCAAAAGTAATAACAGCTTCCTTGAAAAATTTAAGTGGAGAAATCGAAAATGTTTCAAAATCATCAAGAAACATTGGCATGAGCTTCGGTTCAATTTTTGATAAGGTTAATCAGGTTAAAAAAAGAAGTGCGGGGATAATGAAAATTGCTGAAATACGAAAAAACCAAAGTGAGCAACTATTGAACCTTATTAAAAGCGTAGACAGCATAACAAATGAAGTAAAAGCAGGTTCTGCGGAAATGTTAAATGGCGGAGAACAAGTTGCAAATGAAATGAAAAGTTTGGATGAACTGACTCATACTATTACCGATAGTATGAACGAAATGGCAAGCGGTGCAACACAAATAAATACCGCCGTGCAAGAAGTCAACGGGCTTACGCAACAAAATAAAACAAGTATAAAGGAGCTGTCCGAAGAAGTAAAGAAGTTTAAAGTTTAGTCGGAAAAATAATATAGCTAACATCGTGTAAAAAATGCTTTGGTTTGTTTTGTTTTAATTTTTTTGTCATGTAACTCAAAAAATATTCACAACGATGAATATGAAGTAATTGGTATTGGTACTTTTCAAAATGCAGTTACTAACCCTGATATTTTTTTTATTGATACTCCCTACGAAAGTATTAAGCCAACACATATTTTAGGTACAAAATCAAGTTATGACAGTAAATGGAATAAAGCAGAATTATAAACCAAACAATACAGAGTTGTCCCCATACATTTCATATTATACTATCGATAAGCATAATCATAAGTATTCTTTTTTGATACATATAATGCCTTCAAAATTTGATAAAAATAAAAAAAACAGTGATGCCTTTGTTTTCACAACTGATTTTGATAAACAAATGTTTTCTAATTTAAATATAGAACCATCAAAATCATATTTAAAACTTGGCTCAACTATCACAAAACAAAAATTTAATGATATACCTAAAAAAATTTTACAGAATAAATCAGGATTAATAGAATTTATATATTTATTTAATAATTGTTATATATATTCTGTTGTTTTTGTAAAATAGAATATGTTTATTATAACTAATAATGTAATCCCAAACCTATGAATATCTCGCTTATTCTTGAGCCGTCTCGTTTTGCCGTACCTTTTAGTTTAATAAGACCGGGTACATTTTTCAGCTCGGATAAATCAACCCCCAAACTCGCCCTGACATAAATACTGCGCATTTTCAAAGGGTAGACAATTACTTCAAGACCACCTGAATACCAACCGTCTTTTGGATTAAAGTATCTGCCGGTTTTTGCATCATGAGTAATTGCCATATCCAAGAACGGTACAAGGTGCATTTCAAAACCAAAAAACCTCGCCCATTCTTCACCCGTAACTTCCTGCATATCCAAATATAAAACCTTAATGGGTATATCAATGCTTAAAGTCATGGCTGTATCGGTTTTAATCCGACTGTTTAAGATACCCCTTAAATTTTCACCGGCTCTTTCGGATTTTGCATTGTATAAATTATAGAACACATCAGCCTTTGCATAAATTCCAATTCTATCGAAAAATGTTAAATAGCCTGTAAGTGTAGTATCAAACGAAATTGTAGGGTTACCTTTTTGGAAGGTATTATAATAATAAGAATTGCCCAAACTAAAATTCAAACCTTGTCTAAAGTTGTTTTTCCAATCAACCTTCCCGAGAGCCGTTGTATGCGAAAAATTTAAATCAGCACCTTTTATGGAATTCGGGCGAAGGGGTTTAAATACCCAGTTTCCTGCAACACTGAAAGACGGTGTCCATGTCAGTTTGCCGAAGTCATCCAAGTCAGCGATTATAAAAGGTGTGGATAAGAACAACTTATCCCGCATATAATACTTAAAACCTTTTGAGCCTATTGGATTACCGCTGTTTTGGTTAATCTTAAAATAGTGCATAAGACCGAAATTTATTTTCATAAATTTCAGCTTAGAATACGAAAAACCAACACCGCCACCAAAAGAAAAACTCGTGTCATTGCTATTTTTTTCAAACGGAATTGTACTCGATATATCAACTATACCCTTACCGTCAAGAGGTCCTGCCTGAAACAAAAATTCAAAATTGCTTGAAGCAGAAAAAGATTGCTCTTTATCTTCACTAAAAATATAATTTAAATCAAGATTGAATTCCTGCATGGTACCCAAAAAATTATAATCTTTAAGTTTTAGCTTAAAAAGAAAACCTGTATTCGAGTCAAATTTGGGATAAGGCAAAGCGATTATATTCCAAGAATCTTTTGTTTCAATTATCAACTTTACCGGTGTATTGCCGTTCGGGTCAGTTTTACCGTACACCGGAGAAATATTTACATAGGCAAGCGTCCTCAAATTTTCCAAGTCAGTTTGAAGTTTTTTTAAGTATATATTAAACTCATCTAAATTTTTAAACACGGTTTTTTGGTCGACAGGCACAGCCGTTTCCAAAGCGTATTGTTGAGTCATTCCTTTAATTTTGTATTCAACTTGTTTAATTATAAAATTTGTTTTCGAGCTTTGTTTCGCAAAAAAAACGCCAAAGCTAAATATAAATACAAGCGTCAAAAAAAATCGTTTCCGTCTATTCATTTCAGTGAGTACCAATTTTATTTTATGATAATTTTAAAAAATAGTCAACCTAAATACTTTTTATTTTAAAAGCACTTTTACAATTTCCGCCAAAGAATAATCAAAAAAAATTTGCAATCCTCCGAATGCCTAGCGCCGGGTGTTTTTACGGGAAGTTAAGCAGAATACCGGCGAAATATGCCGACTCCGTTTGTTGCTGTGGCGACCGAAGTCTATCCTTTTTATCGTTCCCGGTATTAAGTAAAGAAGGCTCAAACTGAGACTTCGCTTATGTTAAACAGAAAAGATAAAAAGATTATGCGAGGGAGCGGGTTGCACGAGCGAGAAGCTCGCTAATCTCTAAAAAACTTTATACGGCACAATTTCTTTTATTTGAATGTATACTTCCAGCTCAGCGTAGAATGTCCCGCTTTTCATGTACAGTCGCGGGTTGTCTTTAATAATCATTTCGCCGATAATTTCGCGGGGTTTATTTTTTGTGAGTGTTCGGGCATAGTTTCGTACGGATTGTTTTGCGGCGTTTATATATGCGTTGTATACTCCGTTTATTTCTTGGTCGCGCTTACCCTCACCTCTTCCTTTTGAAGTTTTATACGAAATGCTTTTCCAGAATTCGCGACGTTTGGCTGTGTTGGGTGCAACTGAATATTCTGCCCAACAATAAAGATAAGGATATGCAGGGCGAAGCTCGGTTATTTTTAAGGCCGCATCTTCCGTTGATATTTCATATACCGGGGTCAGTTCAAAAAATTCTTCAACACTTCTGATTTTATCGTAAGGCGTGTATGAGAATTTCCAGCCAAATGTCATTCCCGAAAGCAAAAATGCCGAAAGTTTTGTTAATGCTTTTCTTGGCGGAAGAGAGTCGCGTGCATCTTGTCCATTCGAGCCGGGTACGGTTTCCAAAAACACCCATACCGGTATTCTGACTATCATGCTGTCAGCATCGGACGATCCCGTATATGAGTTTGCAGGAAGTGAGTAAAAAATCGCAATAAATAAAAATACCGTCAGTACACGCTTCATCAATTTGGTTATCGGCGATTAAACCAAACCTTTAAGGGCTTTATTCCGTATCGTATTCTGACATAAAGCCACGCTACAACCAGTCCTGCAAGATGCACTGCATGGGCTGTGTTGTCGGAAACAAAAAAGGCACTGTACAACTCAATTGCGGCGTAGATTAAAATCAACAGCGGGGCGGGCATTGGGAGTATACCCCAGATGTAAATTTTGGCATCGGGATACAAAACAGCAAAAGCAAAGAGTAAGGCGAAAATAGCTCCTGATGCACCGATTACTATGACCCTTGTTGATGTGTACAAAAACAGGTAATAGTAAAGCCCGCAGGCAATTACTCCACAAAGTGTTCCGCATAACAGATAAAACAACAAAAATTCTTTTGAGCCCATTCGCTTTTCCAACGGTATACCGAAGAAAAATAACGCAAGCATGTTAAAGAAAAGATGCCATATACCGCCATGCAAAAACTGATAGGTGAACACTTGCCACAACCATTTAAGTTTTATCGTATACTCAGGCAGAAGAGCCAAATAAAGCTCGACATAATAGTTTCCGAATCTTTTAAAAATCGAAATAATAACGAAGACAATTATATTCACGGCAATTAAACCGATTGCGTAATTTTTGTAAGAGTAGTTAAAGGGTTTACGAATAAAGCTCATCAGTTTTTTTACTTCCCTTTTTTCTCGGCTTTAAGATTTTTTTCGGATATAGTGTACCTGTTCTTACCGGAGTGTTTGGAATCATAAAGAGCCATATCGGAGCGTTCAACCAGCATTTTCATGGACTCACGACTGTGTATGTACTGTGCAATACCGATTGAAATGGTAACCTTTATTGGTTTATCATCGTATATGATTTCCATATTTTCAACACGCTTTCTGATACGCTCGGCGATTGTTACGGCTATTTCAGAGTCGGCTTCAGACAGCAAGGCAATGAATTCTTCGCCACCATATCTTGCCGCAAGATCTGTCTGGCGAATTGAATCACGAATGATTTTAGCCACCTGCTGTAAAAGCAAATCACCGCAGGCATGTCCATAAGTGTCATTGATTTTCTTAAAATCATCGATGTCGAACATAAGCACGGATAAATCCGTAAATTCATCAATAGATTCAATTTTTTCGACAAGAACCGAATAAAAGTAATGTTTTAATTTCAACCTTGTCATCATATCCGTGGTTGTCATTTCCAACAACTGTGAGTTGTTTATGGCAATAGCGGCAAGTGATGCAATGTTAATTATGATTTGCCGGTCGTACTCACTGTACGGAACGGCGAATTCAATTTGCTCTCCTAAAAGTAATATACCCACAACATGGCTTTTAGCCTTTAAAGGGACAACAAGCGAAGGGCCTAAGTCGAGCAACATACTCAATACTCTGTCGTCTTGCTTGGCAAGTCCTGTTTTTAACTCATCGAGTGTAACACATTTATTCTGTTTACTTAAAAACTCAACCAGCTCGTGATTATCGGGGATTGAATATTGCTTTTCGCGATTTATTTCAAAACCGTAAAAATCGCTGTGCAATAGATAAATATCATCATCAAAAGACTTTTTTGTAAAAATAGCTACACCGAAGGTTTTCATCTGAGCCATTACAACGTATAAAATTGATTCAATCAAACGATTAAATTCCAGCAATGAGTTAAGGCTCTTGGAAATCTCCAACAGCTGTTGCAGGTCAAAGATTTCTTTTTCTTGTTGTGTTACCTTAGTACGCAATTCACTCAAGTGTTTTGCTAAATTAAGCTTCTTCCGTTTTCTTTTGTTCAATTTTTTTATCCCCATACAATCACCTTTAACCGCCTTCTTGGTTATCTCTTATATTAATTATAGCATAATTTTTCATAATTTCAAGGAATTTTTTCAAAACTACGACAGACTTATCAAATTCATTAAATAAATTTTTAGTTTTTTGTGAAGTTGTGAAAAACCTCATATTTCCAACCAACTCAGGGGTGGGTTGTTTTGAATCAGATATAATCATATTACAATTGTTATACAGATTTGTATACTGAGCAAATGCCTGTTGAACAATTGTTTTCGCTTCATAGTTTAAGAAAACCACTATTTTTTCAAGATGTTGCTCAAAATTTGCACCGTTTTCAATTTCTTTTAAGTACCCTTGAATAGTTTCCAGACTGTATTTGGAAGAAGCCAAAAACAAATTGTCAAATTCTTCAAATTTATGCGATAATCCTTCGCAATAATAATAGGCTGAACTCAAATTTTGTTGTTTCTTTTTATCCTGAAAAAGTCCTTCCACGAGTAAATTCTTTAAAAAACCCTTCATGCTTTGCTCAAAAAACCTTTTAGTAAATGTTCGAAGCAATTCCATTGGTCTGACCCAATCAAACGAAAGCATTGTTAAATTATACAATTTTTTGTTTATTTCATCGTTATAACCCGAAAAAGAAAACAATTTACCGGTACCAAAAGTTTCAGTAATCATATTGCTGATTTGTGCTTCCTGATGAAATGCAAAAAGGCGTTTTGAGCCTGCTTCAAATCGAATTTCCAGCCTCTCTAAATAATCTTTAACCGGTGAAAAATCAACTTCAGGGGTAGCATCTCTAAATTCAGGCTCCCCTTTGGCTATTCTAATCATGTACAAAATTGTATTTTTACCCAATCGCTTATTTATTATATCTGAGGCATCGCTAAGCTGTTTGGAAATAAACAAAAACTTATCCTCTGAATTACCTACAACCTGTTTATAAATCATCTGAATTGCATTCAACAATTCCGTATCTATTTCCAAATTTTGAAACAAAAAATTCAGGTCTAAAAGACTTGGTAAGATATCATCCACGAACACAGAGGTAAAACTTTCGGTATCTACAGTTTTTAAACGCTCAGCCCCACCTGTCAAAGACTTATTAAAATGCAAAAAAAAGGAATAATAATCAAAACAACATAAATCGTAAAATGCAAACACCTTTTTAATTACAGCCTCCGCATTATCAATGGCAGGTGTACGAAATTCCCTGACAAAAGCATTAAAAAGGCTCGTTTGGTCTTGTATCCTTTTTTTCACAACTGCTAAGTCGGAATTTATCGCACTCCTTAAATCCGTCTCCCGTTGCAAAAAATCAAAACTGCTTTTTTCCTTTGCCTGCTCGGGAGAAATTGCTTTTTCAATCAATAAATCCTGAAAACCGGAAGAAACCCTCGCATCTTTGGAAGCAATAGTTTGATCTAATGTAGTCTTTACGGTGAGTAAAACAACATACAGCTCATATAATACTCTTGCAAATTCAGGCGTTACGGCACCGTCTTTAGTCATAACGGGAAAAGAGAGCTCATTTAATTTTGCATAAAGCTCCTTTAATTTTACCCGCCTTTGGTTTTCAGGTGAAGAAGGAAAAAAAATAGAAGTGAAAAATATTCGTATCGCATCAAATAGCGTTATCAACAAATCCATATCCGAAACAGTTTACTCTGTTATTGCTAAAAATTCAAGTGCTATAATATGGAAATTATCGAAAAATCCAAAACATTTGTCAATTTCAATACGAAAATATAACTATTGTATGCCGGTCAAGTTTCGTTAAACAATTTTTGCTTTTTTCCTCATGTTAGAACAAATTTATTGAATTTTCATTTGACTAAATTTAAAATTTTCAGTAATATAAAGACATGAAATTGATGAATAAACTTACTTTTTTTATTTTAATTTTTTCTCTGTTAATTTTTGCTTCTTGCGAAACAGTACAGGAAAAGGACGAGGAAGTTGCCGATAAAACTACGGCAACCGAGGAACAGGATAACGGAAAAACAACAAAAAATCCTGATAAAACTACGAAGCCCAAAGAAGAAATTGTGGCAACCTTTGGAAATGTTACTATTACAAAGCAGGATTATATAGACACAAAGTCAGAAATATCCGAAGTAGTTGACAATCTTAACGAAATAACCAAAAACAACGATTATGATCGCTGGCTGCAATATCTTTCCGATGATTACATTGAATATTATTCAAATAAATCCGTGTTGGCAAAGGTATCAAAATCACTGCCGGTAAAAAACATACATCTGAACAGCTTACAAGACTATTTCAAATTTGTGTTTGTACCGTCCAGAAAAAACATCCGTGTCGACGATATAAAATTCCTTTCGCCTTCTGCCGTTAACGTGATTATGAGGAACAAAAAAGGCTCATTGTTGGTCTATATTTTGGAAAAACAAGCGGGTAGATGGAAATTGGTTCCAAAAAAATAAAGGTTTTACACTGTTTTCAACCGAAAGCACTTGACTTTATGTGAAAAATGCTTGAAAATATAATTAAATACCGGACCACAGGAGGTCATTGATGAAAAAAATTGTTTGTATTCTTTTTGGACTTTTTGTTTTGTCGGGTGCTGTAACGGCACAAGATGATTCGGAAGACATGATGACTGTTGAAGAAGCCTACCTCAACACGGTTGAAGGTGTGGTTATCAACGAAATGCTTAAAACCGATGGCCGAGACTCAAAGTTTGTTGCATTACAGTACATAGAAGAAGCCATTGAAAACGGAAGAGACTCAGAGGATATACAGAAGGCTTTGGGCAAACTGGCAACTATCGGCTTATCGACTACCGTACTTGAAAACGGAAGAGTAGCCAATAATTATCCTGATGTACGAATAAAAGCCTGTGAGCTTTTGGGTAAATCCAAAAACAAAGAAGCAAAATACGCATTAAAGCAAGTTATGTTTATGGACAACGAGCCTTCGGTAATTACTTCTGCAGTTAAAGCCTTGGGCGAAATAGGTTTTGATGAAAACGATGAAGAAATACTGGAAACAATCAACTGGGTAAACCAAAAGTTTGATATTTGTAATCCAACAAGCTCCTTGGCATTGGCACTTTTGAACACTTACGAAAAAATTGCTCCAAATGTAAAAAACCGCAAAAGTCTAATCGAAGGCGTTATGCGAATTGCAAGCAATTACAGTTATGTAACACCTGTTCGAAATCGAGCCAAAGAAGTTCTTAGCAGCATAGCCGGACTTGGCGGCTCATCAAAAAAAAGCAAAAAAGGAAAATAAAATCCAACCTGCAAAGTCGGAAAAAAAATCGGCTTTGCAGATTTTAACTTATGCTTTTGCTCGCCTCTAAATCAACGGAACGAAAAAAATTACTTGAAAGCCTACGAGTGATCTGTGAATCCGCAGAATCCGGCTTGGACGAAGAAGCGCTTAAACAAAAACTCGCAGTCAAAAACCTAACCCCCATTGAGCTTGCAGTTGAACTGGCTCTTGCAAAACTAAAAGCGACCATAGACAACTATGACACGCAAAAATATGCGATGGTGCTGACTGCCGACACAATGATTTACATTGACAAGAACACAATTTTCGGAAAACCAAAGACAGCCCAAGAAGCAAAATCCATGCTCAGCAAATATTCAAACAACACCCACAATGTCGTTACCGCACTCGCCGCATACAACCCCAAAACCAAAGCGACCAAAACGACAACCTCCGTTTCAAAAGTAACCTTCAAACAACTTGCCCCTAACGACATATCCTGCCTACTCGCCTCGCAAGAATGGAAAACCGCCGCCGGCGCATACCGAATTCAAGGACTCGCCGCCAAATTCATCGACAAAACCGAAGGCTCATACACAGGCGTAATCGGACTGCCCGCAGACGAATTTCTAAAATTAGCAAAAGACCTGAAAACAGAGCACTCAGAAATTTTTTATTAATTTTTAAAATATTTTTTTAAAAAGCAACCCGCGCTCGCCTTAAATCTTTTGTTTTTTACTGCATAACATAATCAGTGTCTCAAGGTTGAGCCACTTTTAACTGAAAATAACATAATCAAACAAAAGGATAACGGCGAGCTTAAAATCAGGTATAAGCGTCCTGTTTAGCATGTTGGGTGTTCTTGGATATTTCACGCAAGCGGCTCCCGAGCCTGCCGAGGGGGTAGCGGAAAAACAATTGCCTTGCTTTTAAAAAAAAGAAGTCGAGGCTGAAGGTTATGAAGACTCGACTTAATGTAATACTTAAAAAAGGCAATTTTTTGAAGCGAGGGGGAGACTTCCCCCTCCCTAAAAAATAATTAAATATAAGCATTCAGTTTTTTAGTATTGATTTTTTATGGAAAAAGTTGTATAGTTTTAAAAATTAACAAGACCTTGCGAAGGAGTTTTTATGAAAAAATTACTTTCAGTTTTTTTACTCGGCGTTTTTTTTGCGACTTCGGCATTTGCAATTGATTTAAGTGCCGGCGGAAGTTTGGGATATACACAAAATTGGCATTATGTTACAAAACAAATATCATCAAATAAACGAAAAACAACCACCTCACTCGGATACATAAATGTAGATGCGTTTTTTGATGCTCAATATATTAGACTGACTTTCGGGCCGAGTTTTTCTGCCGGATATAAAAAAACAAAATCAAAGCCGGCAAATGCCACAGACGGTTTTGACGAAACAACTCCGAATTACACTAATTTAAATTTCGGCATTTTGGGAAAGTATCCGTTTCAAGTGGGGTTTGCAAAAATTTTCCCGCTGGCAGGACTTGAAATGTCGTTCAATATTTCTGCAAAATACAATGATATGGAATTAAGAAAAACTGCAGGCTATACAAAACAAGTCAAAAATGACCTTAACCACTATTACTTTGTTGCAGGTGTTGGAGCAGACCTTAGTATTGTAGGTAACTTTTTTATAACCCCAACAGCAATTTTTGGAGTGGATTTAAGAAAACCGAGCAATTATAAAACTACAAAAAAAGGAATAACAAAACAATCCGGTAAGTACTCTAACAATACATTTCTTGCAAAAATTACTTTAGGCTTCGGATATAAATTCTAAAACTGAAAAACTGCTTTTTTTAACTAAAGAGCAGTTTTTTTTATTTTTACTCTTGTTTATTTAACTGTAATCTCTTATAATATTAATATGAAAAACTTAACTACACCTAAACGCTCTGAAGTAGCAGAGAAAGACAAATGGGATTTGAGTTCGCTTTACAAAACAGAAGCGGACTGGAATGCGGATTTAGAAAAACTTCCGGGACTAACAGATAAGGTTGCAAAATATCAATCCGTAATAGAAGACGGAGAGAACTTAACAGCTGAAGCTTTTTTGGAGTTTCTAAAAGCGTATTCAGAACTTGACCGTCTTGCCGCAAAAATCGGACATTATGCTTGGCTTATGAAATCAACAGATTCAGGTGATTCTGAAAATGTTGAAAGAATGGGCAAGTTTATGATTAAAGCAGTCGACACGTCTTCAAAGATAAGTTGGTTTGAGCCTGCCATTATGGCTCTTCCTGAAGACAAACTCCGATCATGGATAGATCCTGCAGGCTCTACCGGCAAAGACTTTGCCGATTACCGTGTTGCAATCGAAAAAATGTTGTATATGAAGTCGCACATTCTTTCAGAAAAAGAAGAAAAGATTTTGTCATTATTGGGCGAATCGATGGGGACGGCAAATGAAGGCTTTTCGGTTTTAACCAATGTAGATTTTGACTTCGGAAAAATAACCACGCCGGAAGGGGAAAAAGAGTTGACACAGTCTTCGTATTCACAATTCTTGCAGAGTACTGACAGAAAACTTAGAGAAAAAGCCTTTAGACAGTTTTACTCTGTTTTCGACAATCATAAGAATACAATCGCAACACTTTATGCAGGAAGCGTAAAGCAAGATGTTGCCATGGCTCGAATCAGAGGGTTTAACTCTGCGAGAGAAGCCGCTCTTTACGGAGATAAGGTGCCGGTTAAAGTTTACGATAACTTAATTGACACTCTGCATAAAAATTTTGCACCACTGCATAAGTTTTACTCAATCGTAAAAAAAGTACTCAAAGTAGATGACCTGCGTCATTATGATGTTTATGTTCCGCTTGTAAGTGCCGTAAAAAAGATAACGCCATATAATGAAGCCGCCGAAATAATTAAAGAAGCTCTGCAACCGCTCGGCACAGAATATGTTGACACATTATATGACGGACTTTTAAACGGCTGGGTTGACAGATACGAAAATAAAGGCAAGCGCTCAGGTGCTTTTTCTGCCGGTGGATTTGACGGTGTACCTTTTATGTTCCTAAATTACAAACCCGATGTAATTAGAGACCTGTTTACAATGGTTCATGAAGGCGGGCATTCAATGCACTCATGGTACTCTGTCAGAAATAATCCGTACATGTCGCATAGCTATACTATTTTTGAAGCAGAGGTTGCATCGACTTTTAACGAAGAGCTTTTATTCAGGCACTTAATTAAAAATACAGATGACCCAAAAATGCGGGCATATCTTTTAAGTATTCACGCCGGTGATATTCTTGCAACATTGTATCGACAAACAATGTTTGCCGAATTTGAAAAAATAACACATGCGGCTCTGGAATCAGGTACACCGCTTACGGTTGATTTCCTTCGAAGTGAATACAGAAAACTGCTTGAAGCATATTTTGGTCCTGAAATGAAATTTGAAGATGTAAGCGACTTAGAAGGCTTGAGAATTCCGCATTTTTACAGAGCTTTTTATGTTTACAAATACTCAACGGGAATTTCAGCATCACTCACGCTTGCCGACAGGGTGCTTTCAGGTGGAGCGTCAGAAAAAGAAGATTATTTTAACTTCTTAAAGTCAGGCGGCTCACGATATCCGATTGAAGCATTAAAAGTAGCAGGCGTAGATATGGCAAGCCCCGAACCAATTCAAGCGGCGTGTAACTACTTCGCTAAACTAGTTGATGATTTAGAAAAGGCGTTATCACAAATAAAATAAAAAAAACGTTTTTAAAAACTAAGCTGTCTTTATTTTAAGACAGCTTTTATATTTTTCAATATAAGAGCATGCAAAACCATGTCTGATGATTTAAAGCAAGCCCAAAAACTGATTGACTCAAAACTGTTTGCGGATTTTTTAAAACCCGACATAGACAGATGTGAATTTATATGCTCATTTTTAAAAGCCGCTGGCGTTCCTTTCAAAATTGTAAACTTACAAACAAAAAAACACATTATCGTAAAATACGATGATAACTGCTATACGGAAGAATTTAAAAAAAAGACCTTAGTTGCACATTATGACCGAGCCGAAAATACCGAAGGAGCAAACGACAACTCCGCCGCCTGCTTGCAACTAATGCTTTTTTCGGTAAAACTCGCAAAAGAAAAAAAAACACACAACATAAAAATTATATTCACTGACGGCGAAGAAGCCGGAGCAGACGGAATAACCAATCAAGGCTCATTCTTACTTGGAACAGCTTTAAGAAAGTTAAATTTTCATAAGGCAGAAGACATATTTGTGTTTGACTTATGCGGTAAAGGCGACTGTCTTATTATTTCTCAATCCGGTATTTTCTGTCGTGATACCCAAAAAACAGATAAACTGGTTGAGTTGCACAAAACCTGTTGCAGATTCGCCGAGCTTGCAAAGTTAGATTACCTTTCAATTCCGACACCGTATAGCGACAATGCAGGTTTTATTGCAACCGGAACTAACGCACAGGTGATTACTATTCTTCCCAAAAATGAAGCTATCCCCCTCACCCAATATCTACACGGACTTCCCAACACTAAAATGCCAAAGAAGTCAGTATTGCTGTTTGAAAATCAAACCGACTCTGAATTCGCACATATACTTGTAACCAATACTCGCCCAACACCCGGCTCGAAGTTCAGTAAAATAATCCCTTCAACATGGCAAACAATTCACAGTAAAACCGACTGTAAGTCAAAGCTCACAGCAGAGGCCTTTGTGATAATTCAAAAATTCTTAAACATAATTCTTTCGCAGAATTATAAATGAGCCACTTAAAAAAGCAACCGGTTTTTGCAAGTGCCTCAAAACAAAAAAAAGCAGACAGTGAAACACCGTCTGCTTACTTTATTTTATAGTCAACTGAGTTTTATTTTATAACCTTAAAGAAAGAATCCTTAAAGCCAAATTTGTAAAAGCGAGCCATTACCGCACCCATTTCATCTTTTACAAGAGGGCCTACAAAAACCTTATATCGTTTTTTACGCCCCGCCCCTGCTTTTTCAACTACAATCGGATAGAAATTAGAATGTTTACTTAAAACACCCTTTACATTCAGCTCATTTTTATAGCTTGCAATTTGCAAGTAGTACTCACCTCTTTGAAGTTTACCTACATACATTTCGGCATCATCCGAAAGCTCATACTCCTCTACCTCCACAGGCATTTTAGAAGTAATTACTTGCGCAGGTTCAGGCTCATATACATCTTCAACCGTAGGTTCAAAAGCTTCTTCCACTTCGTAAACAGGCATATCTGTACTTGAAGTTTCAGGCTCAGGTTGCACAGGCGTTCCAACTTCACCTACAGACATCTGAGCTTCATCGTTATCCACAACAGGCTCAACAGGTGAACTGACTTCATTAACAGCTTTTTCAACATCATTACCGCCTGAAACAGGCTTAACAGGTGAGCTTACTTCATTAACAGCTTTTTCAACATCATCACCGCCGGAAACAGGCTTAACAGGTGTGCTTACTTCAGCCACAGGCTTGTATTCTTCGGGTATGTTTTCTGTATCGTTTAAATCCGTACCGTTCTTTTTATCAAGTGTTTTTGGCTTTGTTTGAGGCTCAATATGAATACCAAAACCTTTGGGTGGTCTAAGCTCTGCTTCTTCCAAATAAGCGTCTTTTTCATAAACAGGTTGAACTACAGGCTCCGGCTCGACTATAGGTTCAGGTTCAATTACAGGCTCCGGCTCGACTATAGGCTCATATTTTTTAGGCGTTTTATAATCTTTTGAAGAAGCCTCATCAAAAAATACAGTTGCTTTTATACCGTCATCTACTTCTTGAAGCGAGTTATCCAAAATAGCATCACCTACATCGGCAATAGCTTTTTTCGGATTATAATCAATATCATCTGTTTCAATAGAGCCGTCAGCCAGCATACTATCTGATTCAATGCGTTTAGGCATAGTTATACGAACACGCACTATTTTTCCACGAGGAATACCAAGTTTTTCTCCGAGAGTCGGCGAAAGACTGACCAAAAGCCCTGCAATACCGGAATCCCCAATTACAACCGCACGAGCACTTGTTCCATTCTCCAAGTTGACAATTTTAATAATGGTATTTCTGGGAAACATATCACTTTTTACAGTCATACCGGCTTTAGAAAATCCAATATGATTTCCAACACCGGCATTGCCTTCCCATATTGCCCAAGAAAAAGTAAAAGTAAAAATTGCAAAAAGTAAAGTTAATAGTACTTTTTTTTTCATATACAAAGCCCCCCTTAGTGAATTTTCTTTGAAACTTTTCCGGATATATTTTTTGCAATCTTTTTCAACTGCTTATATACATCTTTTTCAGACTTCGCTGTTTTCACTTTTATATTCTTATCGTAAATAGTTTTTTCGGTTTGATAATCCAACAATATCCAAGAAACCGATTTTAAATCAGGTAATTCTGCTTTATCCTTTGAGCTGTAAACAGGCTCTTTTGCATACGAAAAATAAATCAATAAAACATATTCTGTAGGACTTTCCAAAGTTTTTTTTACGATGTTTATATCGTTATAATTCGCCTCAGCAATGCTTAATAAAGGCACATTACTCGCAATAAGCCCAGATTCAAAAAAACAATCAAACAATAATTCTTCAAACTTCACTGTTGTTTCATTTGAATTTTCGTAAGCATCAGGATTTTGCATACACGAAAAAACTATGTTTTCCGAAAAAACAGGTAAAGTCAAAAAAACAGCAAATAATATCAAAAGTACTTTATTCCAAAATTTCATAAAAGTCCTCCATAAGGATTATCGGCATTCAAAATAAATTATTAACAAAAAAAAGCCATTTGTGGGCGAAAACACACTCACAAACGGCTCATAGATTTCAGTTAATTTTAAATTAACCCATGATTTTTTTTAACCTGAAATACACAATGCCTATTCGGCTTCAAATCCCTCAGGAATATCAATGTTTGTATACACACTTTGAACATCGTCATCATCTTCAAGTCTGTCTATCATCTTCAAAACTTTACGAGTTTCTTCATCCCCTAAACTCATATAAGTATCGGGAACCATAGAAATTTCTGCAGAAACAGACTCAAAACCTTTACCCTGCAATGCCTCCAATACATTCTCAAAATCCGCCGAATCAGTCGTAACCGTAATAACACCGTCATCTGTTTCAATATCCTCGGCACCGGCTTCAAGCGCACACTCCATAAGCGTATCTTCGGAAACGGTGGTTTGATCGTATTCAATAACACCCTTGCGGTTAAACATATAAGCCACAGAGCCTGTTGAGCCCAAATTACCGCCACTTTTTGTAAAGTGATTTCTAACAGCGGCAGCCGAGCGATTCTTATTATCTGTCAAAACTTGAACCAACACCGCAACACCACCTGGCCCGTACCCTTCATAAAGCAACTCTTCATAGTTTGTTGCACCAAGCTCTCCTGTACCCTTTTTGATACCTCTTTCGATATTATCTTTCGGCATATTTGCCGCACGCGCTTTTAAAATAGCCGTTCTCAATCTGGGATTTGAATCGGGATCGCCCCCGCCCATTTTTGCGGCAATCGAAATTTCTTTTATCAATTTAGTGAATATTTTTCCACGCTTTGCATCTGCAGCACCTTTTGCATGCTTAATTGTAGCCCATTTACTATGTCCAGACATTCTAACTCCTCAATAACACCCGCATTCTAACATAACAAAAGCAAAAATGTCAAGTAGCAAAAATAAATCTACCCGGAAAATAATTGGTTCAAAAAATTGCAAAATATGCTATGTTTTAAAAGAATCTTGGTTTACACAGACATAAAAATAATATCAAAACACAGGCGAAGATTCATATCCGGCATTTTTTAACGCTTCAGACATTGTTCCCGAGCTGTTTTGCTTAACTAATACAACATAATATGTTTCTGTCTTTCTCTGCTCCGATTTAATAAAAGCATCAAAGCCTTTCTTTTTTAACTCGCTACATTGATTATCTGCATAAGTTTTATTTTTATAAAAACCAATTTGAAAAAACTTTGGCTTTTGAATTTTTGTATAGGAAGTTTTTACTTCCTTGTAACTGTTTTCTTTTTGCGAATTTGAAATCTGATTATCCGAGCGTGGCATTAAATACCAAAAAGCCGAAGGAGTAAGAGTTGCTTTACCTGAAACAACTGAAGATTCAAGTGAATTGGGGTATCGTTTAAGTAAAGTATTTTTAGCAGTTTCATCTTCATCAATCCACCATAAAACAAAAAGCAACATCGGATGATAATACTCATAATCTGAAGAGACAACCAAACTACGCACATTCTTTAATGTTGTCTCTGTCGAGTAAACTGAGCCAGCCAAACATTCATAAACATTCGCTTTAATTTTTACCCGCTTTGTTGCAGAATTTGCTTTTATGTATTTAATTAACTCAAAAGCAGTTTCAACATTGCCCGACAACATATAAGCCCTTGCCGCATCCAACTTCAACATCTGAGACTCTTCTGCGGAAGAAAGCAATGAAGCCGAAGAAAAATGATTAGCCGCATCATGAAAAAAACCGGCACTCTCTTCATAAGAGGCAAGAAATGCAAAAGCTACCTTTCTATCGGATACATTCTGAAGATACGGGATCCTGCGCTTCAAAAAATCGCATATATTTTCAGAGCTTTGCAGCTTAAAAGACTCGGCAATTAAATTCTTAACTTCCGCCGAATACTTTCCGTCAAAACTTTGAGAAAAAATCGAAAGTTGAAAAAAAATAAATAATACAAATAATAATTTACGCTTCATTATCCTTTTTTTCGTTAGTCTCTTTTTTTCCTATTAACTTTTGAAACCATGATTTTTTTTCACCCTTTAACTCAACAGTCTCAAAGCCCAAAGAAGCGTTATCTTCACCCTTCTTTTCGTAATTTACGGAATTTTCATTGTTATCTTTATTCTTGTCTTTTTTGCCTTTTTTAACCGTCTTATTTGAAGACTTGAAAAAAAACGGAAGTGTTAAAACACACCCGATTAAAAACGAAAATATAGACAACAAAAACACAGGAACCTGCTCAAACAGATGAAACCCGAGAGAAACATCAACATTGTTCTTTAAATTAAAACTTGAAAACAAAGCAAATACCAAAAGTATAAAAACAAAATAAATTGCCTTAAAAGACATACCAACACCTCCATATCATACAGTAATATTTTAGCTGAGCTTCTTTGCTCTAAAAGTTTTTCCCCTAAGCGAATCTAAACGAACACCGACAAAATTACCGATAACCGCATCTGAAGTCATTCCTTCTATAACAACCATCTCACCGCATTCGGTATGTCCGAAAAGCTCATCAGGATTATTTCTTGAATGAGACTCCACCAAAACAATAGTCTCACTCCCTATTTTTTCAAGCATTTTCCTCTCCGTAATTTTCATCTGCAAATCTATAACCCGTTGCAACCGCTCTATCTTGGTTTTATCGGGTATCCTGTTCGGAAAATCAAATGCCTTCGTTTTCTCCCTCGGGTTATAATGATACATAAAAGCCGAATTAAATTCAACCCCCCGCATTACTTCTAAAGTTGCTTCAAGGTCTTCATCGGTTTCATCAGGAAAACCGATTAAAATATCAGTTGAAAGAGCAAGACCTTCAACCCTCTGTTTGAGCTTTTCTATAAGACTCAAATAATGCTCAATAGTGTACCGCCTGTTCATTCGCTTCAACACAGGATTAGAGCCGTGCTGCATCGGAAGATGAACCAAATTGCAAACCCGCTCCTCCTCGGCAATAACCGTTATCAAATCATCGGACATATCTTTCGGGTGGCTTGACATAAAACGAATCCACCTGATAGAATCAGATTCCTCGCATTTACGCGCAATTAAACGAAGCAAAGCAGGAAAATCAATTTTCTTGCCGTCATTATCCACCCCGCGATATGAATTAACATTTTGTCCGAGCAAGGTAATCTCCTTAACTCCTTTATCCGACAGCAATTCTATTTCATGCAAAATGCTTTCAACAGACCTTGAAACCTCCCTGCCCCTCACATAAGGGACAATGCAAAAACTGCAAAAATTATTACACCCGTTCATAATCGGCACATAACTTTGGAACCCGCCTGTATCTGTGTTGTATGAAGTTTTTGAAAAAACATAAGTTGAAACAGGATTTTCGCTCAAGGCTATATTACTGTATTCATTTTCAAACTCGCAAAGATTATCACAACCAACCTTCTTTTCAATCCGGGCAAAAATCTCATCAAACCGTCTGCGCTCGGAAACCCCGACAACATAATCGACAAGCGGAAATTTTTTTTGTAAATCCTCGCCCAGTCGCTCCGCCATACACCCGATTACCATAATAAAAAAATCTCGCCCGGACTTTTTTTTCATTGCCGAAAAATGAGCCAACCTGCCAAAAACACGCGTCTCCGCAGTTATCCTTACAGAGCAAGTATTCACAATAAGCAAATCACACGCATCGGCAGACTCCGCAGACTTCCAACCACGCATCGCAAGAGACTCGGCAATTCCGGCAGACTCCGCCTGATTCATCTGACAGCCGTAAGTTTCAAAAAAATATGTCATAACGGCATAATCGCATAATTTCAAAAAATAGTAAATACAAAAAATAATAATCAAAAAAAATTGGGCGCTCCCCCTCGAAGAAACTTCGAGGGGTCGGCGAGCTGCGGACTTCGGCTATCGCCTCCGACTAAAACTTGCGGCTTATAATTAACGCCTTAGTTTTATTTTGCAAACGGTTTTCTTAAAAAACCGTTTGCAATCCTCCGCATGCCTAGCGCGGGCTCATTTATCAAACTTGAATGTTTACGGGCAATTGAGCAGAATACCGGCAAGATATGCCGACTCCGTTTGCTGTTGTGGCGAGCGATGTCTATCCTTTCCGTTGATTAAACTTATAAAAAAAAGCGGCTCGACAGAGACGCTGATTAAACAAACCGGAAAAAACGGAAAGATTATGCGAGCGAGCGGGTTAGAAGAGCGTAACAATTGCTTTTTAAAAAGCAATTGTTCAAAAGCGATAAATTACCTTAAAAGAAAAAAAAGAGGTGCTGGACTTTTTGCTTGTTTTTTGATAATATCTATTGTAATTTCAATATTTTAAGGAGTTGTGTTATGAAAATCCTCATCATAAATTGCGGAAGCTCTTCGCTGAAGTATCAATTGATGGATATGATGACCGAAGAAGTTTTGGTTAAAGGGCTTGCCGAAAGGATAGGTATTGAAGGCTCAAGAATTAAACATCAAAAGACGGGTATTGACCCTGTTATAATCGAAGAGCCTATGGCAAATCACACAGAAGCTGTAAAGTTAGTTCTCGATGCAATTGTCGATTCAAATCACGGTGCAATAAGTTCAATGAGCGAAATTACGGCTGTCGGACACAGGGTTGTTCACGGTGGCGAAGCATTCAGCTCGTCTGTTTTGATTGACGAAAAAGTTCTTGATGCAATTAAAGAATGCAGTGAGCTTGCCCCTCTGCATAATCCCGCCAACTTAATGGGAATTGATGCCTGCAAAAAACTGATGCCGGACACTCCAATGACGGCGGTTTTCGATACGGCTTTCCATCAAACAATGCCTGCAAAAAGTTACATATACGCATTGCCTTACGAATACTACGAAAAGTACAAGGTACGCCGTTACGGGTTCCACGGTACTTCACATAAATATGTGTCCGAAAGAGCTTCGGAAATAATCGGCAAAAAAGATGCGAAGATCATTACCTGCCATTTAGGCAACGGTGCAAGTGTGGCGGCTGTTGACGGCGGTAAATGTATGGATACTTCGATGGGTTTAACACCGCTTGAAGGTCTGGTAATGGGAACACGCTCTGGTGATTTGGATCCTGCAATCTTGCCGTTCATCATGAATAAGGAAAATCTTTCAGCCGATGAGATGAGTAATATTTTAAATAAAAAATCAGGTGTTTTGGCTGTTTCAGGTGTAAGCAGTGATTTTCGAGACTTAGAAGAAGCCGCCGAAAAAAACAACGAAAGAGCAAAACTTGCTCTTGACTTATTTGCAAGCAGAGTCAGAAAATATATCGGCGCTTATGCAACTACTCTGGGCGGGGTTGATGCAATTGTATTTACCGCAGGTATCGGCGAAAACGCACCTGAACTTCGAGAAGAAATCTGTAAAGGGCTTGAGTTCATGGGTGTAGAAATTGATCCCGCCGAAAATAAAATTCGAGGCAAAGAAAAAGTTGTAAGCAAGGCATCGAGCAAGGTTCAAATTTTGGTTATCCCCACAAATGAAGAGCTGATGATTGCAAAAGACACAAGGTCTCTTATCAAATAAATTCAAAACTTCCCCGATGTAAAAGGGGATGTTTTGAAAAATAAAAAATAGAGCAGTTTGTGAAGGTACATAATTTTTTTTTCATATTTGGTATTCTCTTAATAGCATGTAGTTGCTCTTTTGAGAGTACCGATGCTTTTTTGGATTATAATCCCCCAAAACTGATTTTTACGAATATGACCATTACACAATTCAAAAACTTAAAAAAATCAACCGTTTTTGAAGTAGACTATTTAGAAAATTATGTTGATGACAGAGTTTCGGCAGGAAGAGGTTTATATTTCATTAACTACAATTTGAATGAAAAGCCAAACGACAATAACGAATACCCCGTAAAAATCAAAGGACGCATAGGCTCAATCCTTTTCGATGAGAAGAACAACGAATTTTTTTTAGGCGATTCTGTTTTTTTGAAAATTGCAAAAGAGGATTTAACCATTTCAGCGCCAATGTTGTTTTTTAATCGGAATAAACATGTAGTAAGCGCTCCGGCAGAATCAACGGTGGAAATCAAGAAAGGGTACGATTTAATAATTTCAGGAAAAGGATTTGTTGCCAATACCCTGTCCAAAAATTTTGTTTTTAAATCGGCCAAAGGCATAGTTTCAAAAACACCTGAAAATACGGAAACGGAAAATTCAAAAGCAAGGAATGAGTAAATGAAATATAAAAAAAAACTGTTTACTATTATCTTAATCGGTATGTTCATGGCAACCGCCTTTGCAGAAAAAACAAAAATCGAATTTTCCGCCGACAATATGACCGGCTCCATCATCAACGATAATGCCGATACCACTTTGAGCGGTAATGCCGTTGTAAAAACAGATGACTTAAACATAAAAGGCGAAACAATTAAACTAACCGGTAAAGACTTCAGATACATAACCGCAAGCGGTAAAGTACAGGGGGAAAACCAAAAAGAAGAGTTTTCGTTTCAGGCAGATTTAATTAAATATGACCGTGAGCAAAAAACAGCTGAATTTTTTGGTAATGTTCAGTTTTCGGATAAAAAAAACGAAGCCGTGCTAAATGCGGATTATGCCCATTATGACGAAAACACTGAAACACTGATTTTGCGGTTTAATGTCTCCATCACACAAAAAGAAACAAAATGCAATTCATTTTTTGCAACATATCGCAGAAAAGAATCAACCCTTGATTTAGTCGGAAAGCCTTGTGTTGAAAAAGAAGGCGATGTTTTTAATGCACAAAGAATTATCATCAATCTTGATACCGAAGAAATTAGCCTTGAAGGAAAAGTGAGCGGAAGTGTAATCGAAGATGTAAAAGACGAAAAACAAGACACAGAAACTACAAACGAAACTTCTTCAAACACCGAAAAAAACGAACCTGTAGACAATACCGTAACAAACGAAGGAAATACCGAAAATGACTGACACGCATGAAAACTTAACCAACACAGCTTTTGAAAACATTACGGATAAAAGCCAACAAGAAGCAAAAAACAATCAGAGCGAAGACAACAACACTAACGATACATGCAAAGAAGATATTTCACACTTAAAAATAGTCAGCCTTAATAAATACTTTGGCAAAAAACGAGCCGTATCCGACCTGTCGTTCAAAATGAAACAAGGCGAAGTTGTCGGCTTACTCGGGCCAAACGGAGCCGGAAAAACAACCACCTTTTACATGATTGTCGGTTTCCACAAACCCGACTCAGGTAATGTTTTTTTTAATAACACCAACATCACCTTACTGCCCATGTACAAACGGGCAAGAATTGGTATTTCATATTTACCTCAGGAAGCATCAGTTTTTAGAAAACTTACAGTAGAGCAAAATGTATACGCTATATTGGAAACCCGCAAAGACTTAAACGAAAGCGAAAAAAAACAACGGTTGAACTTTTTGCTCAATGAGTTCGGAATAGAATCAAAGCGAAAACAACCTGCATACACACTTTCAGGCGGAGAGCGCCGCCGCACTGAGATTGCCCGCGCCTTAGCCATAGAGCCAAAATTCCTTTTATTGGACGAGCCTTTTGCCGGAATTGACCCAATTGCCGTCCACGACATTAAATCCATTATATCGATTCTTGCAAAACAAAATATCGGAATTCTTATAACCGACCATAATGTTAGAGACACTCTTGAAATAACGGACAGAGCCTATATAATAAACAACGGCGAAGTTGTAGAAAACGGCCCAAAAGAAAAAATTCTCAACTCCGAAATCGCCCGCCAAGTTTACCTCGGCGAAGAATTCAGAATGTAATCTAAATCACTTTCTATTTTGCTTTTTCATATTTTGCTTTTTTTAAAGCGTCCTCAACAGCATCTAAAAAACCGTTACTCGTATAAGTTGCCCCGGCGACTGTATCAACATCGGTTGACTTTTTTTTAACAACAGCCTTAATAAGATAGTCAAAAACATTACCGCCAATCCCGGGCGTATCGCAATATTCCAGTACACTTATATCAACCATCTTATGCCTCTTGTCAACAACAACTTCCACCTTTATCGGTCCTGAATTTCCCTGTCCCACACCTATATACGAACCCTGCTTTAATTTCTCCGAATCGCCACTACAAGAACCCAAAACTGCAACACAAAAAAACAAAACACAAAATCTTATAATTTTCATATCCTGCAAAGTTTAACACCAATTAAAAAAATAATCAAGAGGAGATTCTCCAAATATTAGCCGTTTGTAAATTGCAAGTAATATTGCAAAAAAAAACTTTTCATGTTATATTGCGATAAGGGTGATAAAATATGTTAGAAGAAAATGCACAAACTATCGTTGAACTACTAAAAGAAAAGCAATTTCCAAAAGCAAAAGAGCTTTTAATTGATATGAACGAAGTTGACATTGCAGAAATATTTGGTCTTGTTCCAAATGCAGACATGCTTTTAATGTTTCGTATTTTACCCAAAACATTGGCAGCAGAAGTTTTTGCATATCTTGAAAAAGATGACCAAGCAACAATTGTATCAGCCTTTACCGATGCCGAGCTTGCGCCTCTTTTAAAACAACTTTTCATAGATGATGTAGCCGACCTCGTTGAAGAAGTCCCCGCAAATGTTGCAAGCAAAATATTAAAAAATGCAGATGAAGCAGAGCGTAGCATGCTTAATCAAATACTAAAATACCCTGAAAATTCAGCAGGAAGCATATTAACAACTGAATATGTTTCATTAAAAAAGCAGATGACAATAGAGCAGGCAATAAAAAGCATTCGCAAAAACGGTCTAAAAAAAGAAACCATCTACACCTGTTACGTAACCGATGAAAACAGAATTCTACAGGGCATTATTTCTCTTAGAAAACTTGTTTTATCCGAGCCGACACTCGTAATAGAAGACATATACGAAGAAGACTGCATCTATGTTTATACCAACGATGACAGGGAAACTGCCGCAAAAAAATTCCGAAAATACGGCTTCATCGCACTGCCTGTTGTCGATAACGAAAAAAGACTGGTGGGAATAATCACGGTTGATGATATTATGCACATCATGGAGCAGGAAGTAACTGAAGACTTTCTTAAAATGGCAGCTATGCAACCCTCCGAAGAAAAATACCTTGACATGAGTGCCTTTAATCTTGCAAAACACAGAATATTCTGGCTCATGCTTTTAATGGTTACACAAATATTCACAGGAGGCATAATCGAAAAGTTTACAACCCTACTCGCTCAGTACACAATACTTACGGCATTTATTCCGATGATAATGGGTACAGGAGGGAACTCAGGAAATCAGTCATCAACGCTAATAATTAGAGGGCTTGCAACCGGTGAGCTTACAACAGCAGACTGGCTAAAAGTTGCATGGAAAGAAATACGCATTGCCTTATATGTTTCACTAATTCTTGGGGGAGCAATGTTCCTAAAAAACTTTTTCCTCAGCCACAAAGACATTATTGTCTCACTGACTGTTTCTCTGACACTTTGCTTTACAATACTGATTGCAAAAACTACAGGGGCTCTTTTGCCAATGCTCGCAAAAAAACTAAAACTCGACCCCGCAACAATGGCAGCCCCCATGATTACAACATTTGTCGATACAATCAGTCTCTTAATTTATTTCAGCTTAGCAGGCTTCCTTCTTTTTAATTAAAACTAAAATCTTACGGACTGAAAAACCCTACATCAGGAGCTTTAATTCTAACTAAAGCAGTAAACGATTTTTTATTTCTGAGAATAAAATCCCGTATATCTGTTTCCTCGGCAGCCTCATACACATCAATATGAAAATTCCCGAGTATGTCGAAATAGGGAAAAAATGCTACAGCATGATAATACTGCCTCAAAGAAGGATTTCCCATTTCTTGATTTACAGCACCAAGGTAAAAATTGCCCGGCTCAGTAATAGCCAAATAATAAAGCAAAGCCTCCAAATATTCGGTTTGATAACCGACGTTCTTAAAATAACCGCCAAATTTTTGCTCTGAAATTCTTCCACCCAACACAGGAAGACTAAAAGCAAAAGGCACAAGTTTTACATCAATCCCTGCCTCTTGCGGATACACGGTTCGCCTCATTGTTAAACTGAGCCTTGCCGCCGCAAGATTTCTAATCCAATCAAGACCAAAAAACAAATCTCGCTGTTCGGCAAAAGGGCTTGAAAAATTAGTTAAAGGAATATCGGTAGGTCGTTTTAACGAAGTAATATAAGTGCCTTGTCCTGCGATCGGTTTTATTATTCCGTCTACTATCCACTTTACAAAACCGGAGCAATTCACACCGCCTTTAATTTTTTGCTCCTTTTCCTGACCTTTTTCCTGATTTTTCGCCGCATACAGTATAGCACTTTTTTCCTGAGGTTTTTCTGTTTCAATATAAACCGGCTTACCAAAAGCACTAAACGCACCGTCATCTATTCTTACAAGCATCTGCATTTTTCTTCTGATTATTGCCGACATTGATTCAACTGCCCTGTATGTTACAGGCGGCTCAAAAATATGCCACGGCAAAGTATCTTTCGTCATCTGCTTTAATTCCGACAAAGTTGTATAATACAAATCATTAAAACTGATGCCAACAGCAACCCCTTTGCGTACATAAGCTGAAAACAAACAGAAATCAGCATAAGACCTAGTTCCAACTTGTATATTTGAAGTAGGATTCAGCTTAATAAACAGCTCCGGTGTTTCTCGCGGAAATATCTTTATGCAAACAGGCTCACCGGTTGTAAAGTCTCGTTGCAATATCCAAATACCCTGCGGGGTTCTCGAATTTGATGTTTTAGTAAAAATTGTGTCTTCGGGAGTTATTTTTACTTCGACTATATTTTGAGATTCAAGTTTATAGCTTTCAACCTTGAACCGCTTTCCCGTAGAGTCGGTATACACTTGTGGCGATAATGTCAATACATCCATAGGTGAAGCCAAAAGCCAAGTAGCCGCAAGTGTCTTTCTTAAACCTGCTGAATCAGGAATTCTATCTATAGGAATAATCGGTACGGTAGGACCATTCGCAAAAACCCGAAACAAAAAGGCTGTCAAAAAAAATAAAGTAAAACACAGTTTTCTTAAAATTCTCATAGAATCGTTATCGGCAAATTTAAATAAAGCCTTTATTTTTTGCAAATCAAGATTTAAATACCTATTTATATTTGGGCGAATTTTTGCATTGCGTTTTGAAATAACGACAATCAAGTGTATCGATATTTTACGCAATGCAAAAACCGTGCTATCCGCTTTTAATTTTAATGCCTCTTCTTTTATCATCCGTAGTGTTTTCCGTTAGACTTCAACCACTACTACTTTTTTTTAAAATCGGCATTAAAATTCCGCTACTATCACTTTCGCGCCTTAACCCTTGCAAGTTTTATCACATCTAATGCAATGCAGATAACCGGAGAGTTTACACCATGTTATACGAAGTTACTGCAACCTTATTTATTTCTTTAGCTAATCTATATGCACTTATACCTAATGGTTCTAAAAACTCTTCTTTCAATATTTCTCCCGGTCGTATATTGGGTAATCTATTCATATTAAACCTCCTAATGGTAATCTATAATTTTTACACTTAAAGCATTTCCATTTTGCCACTTAAAACATATTCTCCATTGATCATTAATTCTTATACTAAAGCAACCCTTCTTATCACCTTTTAAAGCTTCCAATTTGTTATTGGGAGGAATTCTTAAATCATTTAAATTAACAGCATTATTTAAAATTCGCAATTTTCGCCTAGCTACAGATTAAATATCTGTTGGAAATTTCTTTGAAACAAAACCATTCCAATTTTTTTTTGTTTCTTTTGAAGAAAAATTAATTATCATATATAAATAATAACATTTTCGTTAGTATTGTCAAGCGTTAGTAATATGACAACCTTTTGCAATTTCGTATAACAAACAAATAAAAACGATTGTTTTTTTGATAAAATTTTAGTTTTTTCACTTGGAATCAATCCTGTAGAAAGGCCTCTTCTCTAGTAGGCTTCCGCTTAGTTAAGTCGCATTAGGCATAAAATAAAAAGCCCGACCAAAATAGGATGGATTTTTTAATCGGAGTGATTAGCGAAGTGATTATATGAAGAAATTTGCAAAAGCTGGATTTTTTCGTAATCTTAAGAAGCTACAGTGCACAAGCGATTGAAATGGTAAATTGCAAGTTTTTCAAAACTTGCAATTTAAATCCATTTTTCGCGATATTTTAGCGAAAAATTAGTCGAAGCCATGTAATGAGCGGTTTTTTGCTTTGCAAAAAATGTGCCCGTAAAATTAAAAAACTTTCCTAACTTTTGCACTTGCAATCACATAAATCCTATGGTTCAATAATATTGAGGTGCTACCAATTTTATAAAGGTCTTAGTCTAACACAATAGTGTTAAACTTCAAACCATACCCCCGACCGATTTATGACAACAACTTGTTAAGTCGTTTAACAAATTCCGCAGGATCGCTTAACTCCCCGCCTTCAGCCAACTTTGCCTGGTCGAGCAAAACATGCGTAAAATCGTTTATATAAGCCTCATCATTTGAATCTTTCATCTTCTGCAAAATAGGATGCGAAGCATTTACTTCCAAAATTGGAGGAGCCTCTGCAAAACCTGTCTGCCCCATAGCCTTCATCATTCTTGCCATCTGGAGGCTTGGGTCTTTATCGTCAAAAGTAATACAGGCAGGAGAATCCGAAAGGCGTTTTGAAATACGCACTTCCTTTACAGACTCACCAAGCTCGGTTTTCATCTTTTCGAGTAAATCCTTAAAGTCTTTTTCCTGCTTTTCGATTTTTGCTTTTTCATCGCTGTCTGTAAGTGCATCATCTAAATCAGCACGATTTGCCGCCTTTAACTCAAACTCTTTATACTTATTCAAAGTCGGAATTACAATTTCATCAATTTCATCGGTCATCAATAAAACTTCAATTCCCTTCGCCTTATATGCTTCGATATGAGGAGACTGACGGAGTGTTTTTTCATCATCGCCTGCGATGTAATAGATTGCCTTTTGCTCACTTCCCATCCTCTCAACATATTCTGCAAAACTCGTCCAACCGTCATTTTCAGTTTGGTCAGCCGTTGTTTTAAATCTCACCAAATCTGAAATCTTTTCACGATTTTCAAAATCCGAATAAAGCCCTTCTTTTAAAGGCTTATTGAACTCTGCAATAAACTTAACATATTTTTCTTTATCATTTTCGGAAAGCTTTTTTAACTCGCCTAAAATCTTTTTAACCGATGCCGACTTAATGGAAGACAGAACCCTGTTTTGCTGTAATATTTCACGGCTGACATTCAAAGGCAAATCTTCACTGTCAATAATACCCCGTACAAACCGCAGGTAAGTAGGAAGCAAATCTTTATCATCATCAGTAATAAAAACCCGCTTTACAAAAAGTTTTACGCCGGGTTTGTAATCCGCATGAAACATATCAAACGGAGCCTTTGACGGAATATAAAAAAGAGTTGTATACTCTTGCGTACCTTCTGCCTTTGTGTGCACATAATGCAAAGGATCTTCACCGTCATGCGAAAACGACTTGTAAAAATTAAAATAATCTTCCTCTTTCAAAGACGACTTTTGCTTCTGCCACAATGCACTTGCGTCATTTATCTGCTCGGACTTAGGAGCCTCCGATTTGACATTACCCTTATCATCATACTCCTTATGCACATAATGCAAATAAATCGGAAAAGCAATATGGTCAGAATATTTTTTAATAATCTCCTGAATTCTCCAGCGCGATGCAAAATCCTTATGCTCGTCTGTAAGATGAGCAACAATACACGAGCCGCAAGAATCCTCAGGAACATCATCAATCAAAGGAAACGCATCAGCCCCGCACTCTTCAATTTCGTAAGACTCAGTTCCATCCGATGTCCACTTCCAAACCTTTTCTTCGCCTGCCTTCTTCGTAATCACCTCAACTTTTGAAGCAACCATAAAGACCGAATAAAACCCGACACCGAACTGCCCGATTAAATTGGAATCCTTTTTCTGCTCGTTTGCAAGTTTTTCCAAAAACGAACTCGTGCCTGAGCGTGCAATAGTTCCCAAATTATTACGCAAATCTTCATCGTTCATACCAAGACCGGTGTCGCGGACAGTAATCGTTTTATTCTGCTCATCAAAAACAATATCAACACGCGGCTCGAATTTCAACGACTTCAAACTCTCGTCCGACACAGTCAAAAATTTCAGCTTATCCAATGCGTCTGAGCTGTTAGAAATAAGCTCCCTCAAAAAAATCTCGTTGTTTGAATAAAGTGAATGAACAATCAGCTTTAACAACTTGCTGACTTCCGTTTCAAATTGATACTTTGCCATCTTATTTCCTCATAAATAGTTTTTCGTAAAATAATAAAACAAATAAAAAAAGTCAAGGCTAATATAAAGATATTTTTTATGTAACAGAGAAAATTGCAAAAGTCAGAGGAGTTTTGCAATTTCTTCCAAAATATACCAAAAAGCGCAATGAAATGAGCTTATTAGAGTTGCTTGCAAAAAGTTATTCAACTTTTTGCAAGTGGCGCCCGCCTTAAATCTTTTGTTTTTTTCTGTATTTCATAATCAGCGTCTCACTTTCGTGAGCCACTTAGAGCTACTTGTAAAAAGTAATGAACTTTTTTATAAGTAGCTCTAACACCGATGGACAGGACATCCGGTTAAAGTAAACAAGGGTAATAATTACACAGGACGGGTGATTATTACCCTCCGATAGGGATGTCAAAAAAATATCGTGATAACGGCGAGCTTAAAATCAGGATAACATTAATGAATAAAAGGCGGGGTTTCTGTTTAAAAAGCATCAATCAAAAACAAAAAAAATTAACATAATTCTATTGCATTAAACAAAAAAAAGTTGTATCATCTAATCATGAAACTGTCTATTACTGCAATTATAGCCATAATATTTATCGTAGCACTTTTGCTTGGAATTCTTTATTCTTTAATCACATTTTCAAGACGCTCAGAGCCTCCAAGCAAAAAATACGACAAATACGGAAAACCCGGAGACAAAGGAGTCTGTCCTGTCTGCACAACGATATTAAGTGCCAACGAAAAAATAGTAACAACGGTTTACCCCGGAGACGATGACCAAGTTTGTTATATTTACGGTTGCCCGCATTGCTACCCGGTTGCCGAAGAAGACAGATACCGCTCTTGCCCCGTATGCAAAAAAAAACTCGGAGCAGAGTCTTTTTTATACGCCAGATATTTCGACAGAAAAGACTCATCGCAACACATACATATTTTGGGTTGTGCAAAATGCAGACATAAAAAACAGTAAAAGTTTACTTTCGCTTAAATTCCTGCTGCGTACCGAATAAAGAATACCTGCCTGATGTACAAAGCGCTTAAAATGATTTGGACGGGCACGTCTATCCTTTTTGTCGCTTAAATTTTTTAAGAAAAAACGGCTCTAAAAGAGACAGTTTTTAAAACTAATTAAGTAAAGGCAAAAAGATTATGCGAGCCCGTCGGGTTACAAGAGCGAATAAATAAAATATAAAACCTTGAAACAATCGACAAAAGTAGTGTATAATTAACTTATGATAGATCCGCATGTACATTTACGCGACTGGGAACAGTCAGAAAAAGAAACTATTGAGCACGGCATTACCCTTGCATTTGACGCAGGGTTTTCCGCTTTTTTTGATATGCCTAATACAAAGCCTACATTGACGAATTCGGATAGTTTGGCAAGGCGTTTGGAATTCGGACAAAAAATTGCACGGCAAATTGACAGCAGTATTTTTTATGGTGTTTATGCAGGTATTACAGCCGACAAAAAGCAAATAGAGGATATTGTCGATTTTCATTCAAAGCATTTTCCAAACTGTGTCGGGTTTAAAATGTTTGCAGGTCATTCAACCGGTAACATGGGCATTACTTCAGATGAAGCACAAAGGCAAGTTTACCGAAAGCTCGCTGAATTAGATTATACCGGCGTAGTTGCAGTCCACTGCGAAAAAGAAGAGCTACTGTGTCATGAGGCTTGGAATCCCGCAGTGCCGGAAAGCCACAGCATCGCTCGCCCTGAAATTGCGGAAGTCAAATCAATTGAAGACCAAATTGAATTCTCACGCTCTTGCGGTTTTAAAGGACATTTACATATCTGTCATATCAGTACGAAAGAAGGTATCGACTTGGTTGTACAGGCAAAACAAAGCGGCTTAAAAATATCTTGTGGGGCGACAGCTCATCATGCTTTGCTTGATACGAGTGCATACAGCCGTTTCGGCATTTTTGCAAAAATGAATCCGCCGCTTAGAAATCCAAAAAACAAAGAAGCCGTTTTTTTAAGTTTGATTAACGGCAAAATTGATTTAGTCGAAAGTGATCACGCTCCGCACACTGCTGAAGACAAAAAAAACGGTGCTTCGGGGGTGCCGGGTTTTGCAGGCTCACTCATGCTTTTGCAAAAGCTTCGAAGCGAAGGTTGCAGTGAAGCAAGACTTAAAGAGCTTTTCGGAAAAGCGGTAAACAGAATTTGGAATATGAACTTAACCGTAAGATTGCCTTCAAACGAAAAAATAGCCGAGTGCTTGCCGAAACTTAAAGCCGGATATCCGTATAATGTGTTTGAGTAAAAATCGGCTTTTACAAGTGGCTCACTCACTGCTTACTTGACAAAACAAAAAATATCAGTAGTATGCAAAGAATTATGAAGAACAGACTTTTTGCGGTTAGAGGAGCAATATCAGCGGATAATAATAAAGCAGATATTCAAAAAAGCGTTGCCGAATTATATTCGCAATTATTAAATATAAACAACATTGCTGAAGACTTAATTGTTTCGGTATATTTTACGGTTACAGATGATTTGACGGCTTTAAATCCTGCAACTGCCCTGCGTAATAAAGGCTTTGCACAAGACCTTCCGCTTATGTGTTTTTCGGAGCCTAAAACAGACGGCTCACTTAAAGGCATTATCAGAATCTTAATTCAGTTTTACGGCACGGTCAAACCTGAGCCTGTATATCTAAAAGAAGCAAAAAACTTGCGCCCTGATTTGTTGCAATCTTTAAATAAAAAATCACTCTGGATTGTTGCAAGGGAGTATGCCGGAATTGCCGAAGCAGGCGGTGTAAAAAATGTTATAAAGGATTTGGCCGAAGGAAGTGCAGAGCAAAACATAAACACGACTGTATTCCTGCCATTTTACGGCTGTACAAAAAAAACAGGTAAAAAAGCATTTTCATCAGAAATAAAAATATCAAATAAAAAGCATTTCGTGAATTTTTTAAAAGTTAAGTCAAAAACAGAAAACTTAAACTTTGTATTTATTGACACAAAAATTTTCAATACAAAAAAAGGCATCTATACTTACACATGCGAAGAAGCAAAAGAGCTTTCAAACATAAACCCCGAAATAAAAAAAGGCGTTGCATACATTGACACAAATGAAATGAACACTGTTTTTCAGTTTGCAATTTTAAGCTATGCCGCAACAATGGGTATTGCTCCGAATGTGCTTCATTGCCATGATGCACACACAGCTTTACTTCCTGCATTGGTAAACATAAATGCAAAACAATTATTTGCAAATACAAAATGTTTTGTAACAATTCACAATGCGGGGAACAGTTACAGGCAACAGCTAGGCGACATAAATTATGCAAAAACACTGACAGGTTTGCCCGAAGAAGTATTGCAGGATTGCGTTGTTGACAATCTTGTAGAGCCGTTTTTGATTGCCTCAAAATACGCAAAACTTACGACTGTTTCTCCGTTCTACGCAGAAGAAATTACAAAGCCCCAAACTTCTCCGTTTTCTAAAAATTTTTCGGCAATACTTTTTGAAAAACACATTCAGATTACGGGAATTACAAACGGCATTAAATACGAAAATTACAAACCGCAGGATAAAAATATTTCACTCTTGCCTTTTGAATTTGATCCTTTAAACAAAAAATTTGACGGGAAATATAAATCTCGTCAGCTTTTTATTTCAGAAATAAAAAACTGCTTCAAAAATTCAAAAGGCTTTTCCGATATTGCAGAAGGGGTAAAATGTTTTGGGGCGATTGAAGAAACAGAAAATAAAAAACACACTTACTTCGCATATCACGGAAGGCTGGTGCATCAAAAAGGTATAGATGTATTATTGCAAACAATTCACAAGGTGTTTTCGATAAACCAAAATATCAAATTTATCATTATGGGACAGGGCAGTGAAGATTATGAAAACAAATATGCCAAGATTGCAAAAATATATTCAGGAAAGTTAGTTTACTTTAGAGGTTACGATAAACGAATTGCCAGAATGGTTTCGGCAGTGGCGGATTTTATTTTAATGCCCAGCCTTTTTGAGCCATGCGGACTTTCAGATTTCATTGCACAGATTTATGCTACAATTCCAATAGCACACGCTGTCGGCGGATTAAAAAAAATACAAGACGGCAAAACCGGTTATCTTTTTTCGAGCATTTTTGATAACCTCGAAAATCAGGAAGAAAACATGGTCGAAAGTCTGAGCAGTATAATTTTGGAAAAAGCCGACTGCTTTGAAAATTCCGAGTACAAGCATATTCTCGATGCCCCCGAGTACAGCGAAATTATTCAATCTGCAAATCTGGAAATTAAAAATAAATACTCGTGGGATTTAATCATAAAAAAAGATTATTTTAATTTATACGGATTTTAAAAACGACCCGATTTCACACAGAGTGAAGTTTATAAGCAAACCGGAAAGTTGCACAAATTCACTTAACCTGATTTGGCTCTTCGCCGTTATCCTTTTGCTCGATTGTTTTTTTAAGAATAGGTGGTTGTAGCGATAGCGGAAAACACCGCTTATTTATTTTAAGAAAAGAGCAAAAGATTTAAGGCGAGAGCGGGTTGGCGTTTAGCAATTAAAAAATTTGCCGGCAAAATTCTATTGACTAAATTAAATATTATTGCTACAATGCGGTTGTGTCATTCCCCGGTTGTGTAATGGTAGCACCACAGATTCTGGTTCTGTATGTGGGGGTTCGAATCCTCCCTGGGGAAACCGGTCCCTTCGTCTATCGGTTAGGACATGAGATTCTCAATCTTAAAAGACGGGTTCGATTCCCGTAGGGACTGAATATTTTGGATTTGATGTAGCTTTAAAACAAAGGATGTGATATAATCAAAAATATGAATAAAGCTGTTTCAACTTTCGATAAACTCGTTCAAACTATATCATCTGATGAAGCAAATGATATGCTTTCAAAAATTCAGTCTACGGTCAGTGCCGTTGACGCAAAAGTTGCCGGCTCTGCTTCTGCATCCGAAAAAGCCTTCGTTGTAAAAAACAGAGTTCCTGCTTCAATTACTGAAGAGCCTTTTTTGTTAAGATTGCTTTTAAGAATTATTTCTTTTGTTCGCTCAACACCGGTTGAAAAAATTTATGACGATTACCTTATAAAAAGTTTAGGCAGGGATCTAAAGCGACAGGCCTCCACATTTATAAATATAGACAAAAATACTTATACCTCAAAGTTTTACGATTCTTTGCGAGATTTAAGAAAAGCACAAATGTTTTTTTCAGGTTTGCTTACCGCTTATGATTCAGAAAAGGGTAAGTTTTATATGCTCGTTTCATCGTTCATAGCCCCTTCTGTTTATGAATCGCTAATGGCAAAGACAGACCCTTCCGACACTCAAATGGAAAAACAGGCAACACCCAATCTAAAAGCAAATCTTCTTCGCAGTATTGATGAAGCATTTTCGCAATTAACCGGAGAGCATAAAGCAAAAATATACGCATGTGCCAAAGGTATTGAATGGATGAAGAGTTTATGTGATATTCCGCTTGATAAAGTGATTTTCAGGTTTGATGTAAACTCTGAAAATGATGTATACTGCTCTCCTGCGTCAATACAAAATGAAATGCAGATGCTCTCGTCTGTTCTAGCTTCTTCAAAGCGTATTCCTGAAGTTTCATTACAGGCTCTTTTTTTACTGTGCCAACAAGATATTATTACAGGACAGCCGGAAAATTTACAAGAAAAATTAAGCGGCTTTTTGGAAGATGCTATTGCTTCACTCGAGTGCATTCATAAATTTGTTTCTGTAATTCCGTTGATGCAAATTATTCGATATGTCGGGAAAGATATAAAATGGACTCCTCTCAAAATTGACGGCGGTGAAGAATGGTTTGTGTTTTTCAAACATGCTTGGAAAGAAAGATTTAACGAAAAATGGGGATTTTGGGCATCTAAACAACAAAAGGAAGAGCTGTCCGAAAGAATGCTTATATTCCTCAAACAAAAAAAACTCATGAATTTAGCTTACACGCCTTGGAAAAAATTAACTTCCCCTGTTGTATTTAAAAGAGAGCTTTCGCTGACTTTCATAAAAACTTTTTTAACGAAAATGTATAACCCTAAAATGGCAGGGTTACTTAAAACACTTGTAATGGACGGTAAGTTTTACAGAAAAGAAAACAAGAGCGAAATTACAGATGCGTTTGCAAATTTAAGAATACAGACCGATTTACTGGCGGAGTATGAAAGACTGTTAAGCCCTGACGGTGAAATAGGCGATGGTTTTGCAAAATTAAAATCAGAAAAACTTGTAGGCTTGAAATTTAAAAACACGCTGGATATGCTTATGCGAAGTGTTGAAACAAATGCAAAGCAACTGTCAAACGGCGTTTCGTCAGCATTAAAATCAATGTACTCTGTATTGACGGGAGTCCTAACAGGCGGTAAAACGGGTATTTATGCAACCATTGCCAACAAGCGGGAAATCAAAGGGGCTAACAATAGAGAGTATATCGAAGACCTTGAAAAAGTATGTGAACAAGTAAAAAAAGCTCTTAACATGCTTGAAACTTTGGAAAAGATAGAAAGCAATGGATAATAGCTATATCAGCTTTTCATTCAATATAGAAAACAGCAATAACGCTAATGCTAAAAAATTACCTTCCTGCATATTGTCAACACTTCAAGCAGGAAGCGCATTACCACAAACAAAAACAGGAATTACAAACAGAAAAAAACTTTTTAAATCGCTTAATATTGATATAAACAATATATTATCGGTAAAACAAATTCACAGCAGGAATGTTTTCGCCACAGATGAATTAAAGGAGCTTCCTGACGGAGACGGCATTATTACCTGCAATCGCTCTCTTATACCAAGCGTAGTTGTTGCAGATTGTATGCCGGTGTTTTTGTTCGATCCTGTTAAGGGTTGCTTTGGAGTGCTTCATTCAGGATGGGCAGGAACCGGAATAATTGCCGATGCACTAAACCTTGCAAGCAAGCGATATGGTGCAAAAGCCGAAAACTTTCGGGTAATATTAGGCCCGCATATAAGAGACTGCTGTTATACAATCACAGAAGAGCGTGCCGAATACTTTAAGAAAAACTTTGGTACAGACTCAATATCCCTTGATGAGAAAAGAGCAATAGCCGGAAACAAATGGCAATACCGCCTATCGCTTGCAAGCGCTAATCTAAATATTCTTGCAAAGACGGGGGTTCGAGCCAAAAACATAATAGACACCAATCTATGCACTTACTGCACAAAGAAAAACGGTGATTTTTTATTTGGCTCGCACAGACGACAGACCAAAGAGCTTGCCCCCGATGAAGAGCGAAAAGGAAAATTTACGCAAATGGTTGCATCTGTTTTTTGGTAAATTAATCATCAAGTTCAGATTCAACAATGAATCTATTATTCTCTTTTTTGATTTTTGAAGCAGGAAAAGTAATAACACTTCCGGCATTATCAGTACATGATACAGTGCCTGAAACCAAATTAACTTCAGAAACCCTTAACATATTATCTTCAAAAAATATCTTAGTACCTTCAGCCGGCATGGTTCCCTTTTCATCGGCATACCAATCATGCTCATAAGAAAGACAACATAAAAGCCTGCCGCATTGTCCGGATATTTTTACCGAATTAAGTGAAAGACTTTGGTCTTTTGCCATTTTTATTGAAACAGGTTGGAGTTTATCGGTTATTGAATGGCAACAAAAAACCCTTCCACAAGAGCCTATCCCGCCGGTAATTCTGGATTCATCGCGTACACCAACTTGACGAAGCTCGACACGAATTTTAAATACAGAAACAAGGTCTTTAACCAATTTACGAAAATCAACCCTGTTATCCGCACTGAAAAAGAACAGTACTTTTGGCTCCTCCAATAAAAAATGAGTCTTTAAAAGCTTCATATCAAGGTTGTTTAATGCAACTTTTTCAGAAAAAATTTTACCCGCATCTAAAGACTTCTTTTTGTTTTGCTCATAGTTACCGATATCCTGTTCCGTGGCAAGCCTTTTTATTAAATTCACATCTTTGCGTTTCAAACCGCTCGGAACAGCCACTTGCCCTGTAACCCGAACTATATCATCACCGTATCTAGTTGTAGCAATTACATAATTTCCGGCTTTAATATCGAGCTTTGTATCAGAAGTTGCGTAATAACTTTCTTTTGAATAATCCAAACAAAGTATATATAAACCATTTGGAAATTCTAAATCATCTTTTTCGCAAAGACCCTCTTGAGATTCTACATTTTCTGAAGTCTCATCATTTTCCGAGCATAAAATATCTTCTTCTGCTGTTGCTTTTAAATCTATATCGTCCATAATTTATAACAATCCTCATCTCAATAAATCAACCAACAAACCCTTTATTTCTTCCAACCTTTCAAGAATTTGCAGTTGCGAAAGTTGATTCAGTAAAAGCTGCGAAGCAAACCTTTCGAGCTTTTGGTCAATGACACGAATAGGTGATGACTGCGGCTTTGAAAATGACATTCGCCTTGTATTAGCTTTTTGAAAATCATAAGCATTATTTACAACATAATTAACAAAATTCCTGACAGCAGTTTTATACTCCAATATACTCTCAGGGGAGACTCGTTTTTTTAATGTATCTCCGGTAGAATGAACCATATCCTGCAAATGAACCAAAAGCTCTTCATCTGTCATATCGTTAGTCTCAAGTATTTCGCTTTCTTTGGAAAATAAAATACCTTCTTTTACCATCTGAGCAAAACGACTAACCTTTCCTTGTTTTTTCTTTTCTTGGCGTTTTTTTTGTTTAACAGCCATAGAATGAGTATTAGCAATACCTGAAATATAATTAGTATCAATTTCTGTAGGCATAACACTCCCATCACTTAAAACCAGACACAGTGGAATTTAGAAAAACCTGTCTGTTTTTATAATCTTTCTCTGCGTCTTCAAATCCCTGACGGTCACTTCTGGCATAGCAAAAACCGGACAAAAGTACATTTTCTTCGACTTTTAAAAACTTCGTAATTACGGCTCCAAAAACTATGGCAGAAGAATGCAGATAAACCCCCTCAGGTGCAATTATATCTCCCTTCACAATACCGCCAATTACAACAGCAGCAGCACGGATATTACCGTTTATCCTTGCCGTTTCGGAAACAACAACCCTGCCTTTAGACACAATATCCCCGTTTACATCTCCGTCAATCTTTAAAAATCCGGGTGCTGAAATTCCGCCACTTACAAATGCACCGGGTCCTACTATTGTATTTACTGAAATATCGTCAACAAATTTTCGTGCCATCAGATCTTATCTACCGGTTTTAATATTCAAATACTTCGCCGGATCAACAAGATCCGAGCCAATATGAACTTCATAATGAAGATGAGCACCTGTCGAAATACCGGTATTTCCTAAATACCCGATAGTCTGCCCCTGTTGAACATACTCGCCTCTTTGAACTCTATGAGACTGTAAGTGAGCATATCGGGTATAAAACCCGTGTTTATGCTTGATAATAATATAATTACCCCAACCCGGATGATATTCAACAGTAACAACCTGTCCGTCCGCAGTTGCTATAATCGGGTCTCCGGGTCTGCCTGTTGCTATATCAATACCTTGGTGGATATACCATTTTTGTGTAAATGGATGCCTGTTTTGTCCGAATCCCATCGTAACGCGACCAATACCGCCCTTAATCGGCCACAAACTCGGAATATCAGAAACCAAAGCCGCCTGCGAATTAAGAATTTTCCCCATCTCCTGCACAGGCTTAACCGAATCTCTAAGATATGACGCCAAAAGTTTTAAATCGGCGGCCTCACGGGAAATACCGGAATTATCCTCTTTAACATCAAACAATGTAGAAAGATCATCGCTTTCCGTCAAACTTGAATGGGTCGCCATAACTGATTCCAAGCCCAACGAAGTCAAAGTTTCAGACAAAGTTTCCTTAAAATCATTGGAACTCTTGATTAAGTCGGCAGTTTCATTTTTCAGCACATCTAAACTCGCCTGAGTTTTCTTGGTTTCCGCCTTTAAATTAGCCAATTTTTCCGAAACCAAAATGGACTTACTCGCAAGTAAAAAAACAAACACAAACACTGCTATAAAGAATATAAAAGTCCCCGCAATCGAAAATATACTCACTTGGAAATTCATACTTTTCTTCTGAGAATGCGGAACGACCATAATTGTCATTTTCTGACGACCAAAGCGTATAAATCCTACAAATCCGTCAATAACAGAGCCGGCAATACCCTTAAAAAAATTACTTACTTTTTTTACTAATAAATTCTCAGCTCGTTTATATCTACGTGTTCTTGCCACAAAAAACTCCTTGCTATTATGTTAAAATATATCATTAAATATAAAATATGTCAAACCCCTTACGGGAAAAAACTCCATCAAATTTTCGGCAAAACCTGTACAAAGCTTTATTTTAGATTAAAATTTATCGCAAATTCCTCTATTTTGCAACCCGACGGGCTCGCATAATCTTTTTGCCTTTTCTTTTTATTTCAAACAGCGTCTAAGAATAGCCGCTTTTTCTTAAAAAATTTAAGCGACAAAAAGGATAGACGAGCCCGCCCAAATCAGGCTAAAGATAAAAGCTCATCATGCCGGTTTTCTGCCAAGCATCACAACTCCCTGTTAAGTGGAGAAGTTCCCGCACTTCGGCAAGCTCAGTAGCCGCCTGCCGAGGGGGTAGCGGAAAAACAATTGCCTTGTTTAAATTTTTAAGTAATCGAGGCTGACGGTTAGGAAAACTCGATAGAATTTTTTTTTAAGAAAAAAGGCAATTTTTTGTAGCGAGGGGGATACATCCCCCTTCAAAAATACCTGATACAAATTTTTAACTCGGCTTGACATTTGTTTTTTTTTAAGTAAGATTTCGGAAGGAGGCGAAATGATGAAGATTTTATCGGAATTGGAAAATTTAGTCGCCGCACAAGTTATCGATACGGAAACTGCCGAAAAAATACGGCTGTATTATACGCAAAAAGAAAAGAAGGTTCAAACCGGCTTTGTCTTTGGAGTACTTGGGGCGGCGTTGGTCGGGCTCGGAATTATTTTACTGATTGCTCATAATTGGGACGGCATTACAAGACCCGTCAAAACGGCAATCGCTTTTTTACCGCTTGTTATCGGACAGGGACTTTGCGGTTATACGCTTGCAAAAAAAGCCTGCAATAAAACTTGGAGAGAAAGCAGTGCGATTTTTCTGGTGCTTGGATTGGGTGCAAGTATAGCTTTGATTGCTCAAGTGTATCACATCCCCGGTTATCTTTCGGATTTGCTGTTTCTTTGGATGCTGCTTGCGCTTCCTGTTGTATACATTATGCGCTCATCTGTTGCGGGGCTGTTTTACATTGTGGGGATAACAGGTTTTGTGCTGTCGTTTGATTTTTTTCAAAACAAAACCGCCCGCCTTTTCTATCCGCTTTTGCTGGCAAGTGTTTTACCGTATTATTATTTTTTGGCTCGCAAAAATATTGAAAGTCGTGTCGTTCCGTTTTTTAATTTTTTTATTTCGGCATCGCTGACAATCTGTTTGGGATTTATAATAACAGCCTTAAAACCTACGGAAATGACTGCTTGGCTTTTTTATATAAACCTTTTTGCGTTTTACATCTTACTTGGACAAACCAAGTTTTTAAAAAAACAATTTGCGGGCGGAAGTATAATCTCTGTTTTTGGACATTTAGGAATGCTTGTCATTCTTTTTATAGCAAGTTTTTTTAAATCGGAATATACACAAGCTGTTAATAAATCGAACATTGTATTTTTACTTGCCATACTGATTTTTACGGCGTTAATTGCTTTTTTTGTTTTACAAAATAGATACAAAATCAAAAGCAACATAATAAGCATACCACTCATCAATTATGTATTTATTCCGATTTTTATCATTTTTTCTTTCAGCAAATGGGGAACGGCTTCGCGTTTGGCAATTAACCTGCTAATTTTTTTAACTGCTCTTTATTTTATTATTAACGGACTAAAGGCTGTAAAAGCAGGTGTGCTGAATTACGGATTGATTATCTTAATCGCTCTTGTTGCTTTTAGATTTTTTGACACTTCGATTAGTTTTATAATTAGAGGAGCAGCCTTCGTGATTGTCGGTGTCGGATTTTTCATTGCAAATTATGTATTATTTAAAAAGAGAGGTAAAAATGAAAATAAATAAACTGCTCATTTTTGGAGTGCTTGTTTTGGTGCAATTATTTTTTCCTGCAAAGATGATTTGGCAGCAGGAACATATTATCAAACACGGCAAACTTTATCGATTTAAAACAAAGCCGATTGACCCGACCGACCCTATACGGGGAAAATACATTTCGCTTAATTTTGAAGCAAATGAATTTAAAATCAGCAACAAAACAGATTGGGAAGATGTATATTGTGCATACGCCATAATCGAAACGGACGAAAAAGGATTTGCCAAAGTAAAAAGTGTAAGTAAAACAAAACCAACCGACACCGAAAACTTTGTTTGGATACGAACCGGCCTTTTCAGTTATGACGATGATGAGGACACCCTTACATTAAGATACACCTTCGATAAATTCTACATGGAAGAGTCAAAAGCAGCTAAGGCAGAAAAACTGTATCAAAAAACGAGCGAACAAGATATTACTTACGCAACAGTTTACATCAAAAACGGGAAGGCTGTTTTGGGCAATGTTTACGTAAACGATAAACCGATTAGCGAATTGATAAAACAGAAATAAAGCCAAATAGTATGTCGATAAGTTTTATGTGTAGCGTCTTATTTAGTTTGGGGGGTAGCGACGGATCCTTGCTTATGTTTAAATTTAATTAAGAATTGTGATTTGAAGTGATAACGGAAAATCACAAATAAAAGAAAACAGAAAAATAAGCAAGAGCCAAAGCGAGGGGGAGCCCCCCCTCTTAAAGTATTTTAAATTTCTTCATTAGTTTTTAGAGCTTTATTCCAACACGGCAATTGTTTCAACATGTGCAGTGTGCGGAAACATGTCAACCGGCATAATTTTTTTTACGCAATAGCTTTGTTTTAAAATTGCAATATCTCGTGAAAGTGTCGAAGGCTTACAACTTACATAAATAATGCGAGACGGTAAAATACGCAAAATGGTTTTTAAAACTTCAGGGGCACAACCGCTTCTTGGCGGATCCAAAACAATTAAATCAGGCTTTTCGTATTGTTTAATCCATTTTGTCAAAACACAAGACGCCTTACCGCATTCAAAAATTGCGTTTTCAATATTATTCAACTCGGCATTTTCTTTTGCATTTTGAATTGAAGAAAATGCAATATCGTTTCCGCGAACCAGTTTTGCTTTTTTTGAAAGCATCAAACTTATTGTACCGACACCGCAAAATAAATCCCAAACTTGCTGACAGCCCGTTAATTCGGCAGACTCAAAAATTTTTTTATACAACACTTCCGTTTGCAAATGATTAACCTGAAAAAAAGTATCCGCAGAAATTTTAAAACGCAAACCTGCAAGCCTGTCAGTAATACTACCCGTACCATACAGCACTTCAATAATACCGGTTTTCGCATCTTGCCGGACAACGCTTTCAATCGAAGGAAAAGCCTTTATTAAACTGTCGGCTAAACCCTTCAAGAGCGACAAACCTCTTTGAGCCTTACACTCACCTTTTATTACAATTAACTTTTTGTTGTCGAAAGCGGTTCGAATAATCAATTCAGAAATTACGCAACTTCTGTCAACCGTATTTAACCACACACTACATTCATCTAAAATAGCAGCATTTTCTTTTTTGTAAATAATGCTGTCATGCTCGAACAGCACATCATTTGAATTAGGCAAATAAGAGCCAAACCCAATCCGCCCGTCTGGCATAACCGCAGATGCGTACCTTGCCTTGTTGCGGTATCGGTCAGGATCGGTCATACCGATAATCGGCTCAAAGACATTGTCCAGAAGATTCACTTTTGCAATTCTATTCAGTGCATTTTTGACAATCGCATTTTTTTCACTTAACTGTGCCGAATACTGCAACCTTGAAATTGCAGCCCCACCGCTACACCTTTGATATTTATCATGCGGTACAACGCTTAACGGCGAAAAACTTTCAACTTCCAAAACTTCCGCAAACGCATAACGCTTTTTTTTACTGCACACTTTTATTCTGACAACATCTTGCGGAATTGCCCCTTTGACAAAATATGTAAAACCGTCCTTATGAGCAACACCTCGCCCATCATCAGTAATCGATTCAATTCTAACTGTTTCGCCTGTTTTCATTTTCAAAAAAGTAACACAATAAAACCATTAAGTCAATGCAAAAAAAAAGGCATATTTTCTAATAAGTCGCTTCGCTTTTCAACCCAACGGGCTTGCATAACCTTTTGCCCTCTACCGGAATAAATGAACAACGCTTCTTCTGCCGGCGAAGGTTGTTTCTTTTTGAATTTAATCGGGCAAAAGTGTAGACGGCGCCCGTTCAAATCAGGTTAAACGAAATTGCATACAGGGCAGGACTTTTAGATAACTTAACGATAGCTTGTGTATAATGGGTATGGTGTAAAATCAAATCGGGGACACCTTATGTCCCCGATTAAATCCTTTTATACCACAGCGATATATTCGTATGGTATTGGAACAATCTTGCCCGCTGATGGTATTTCAATCAGCTGTCGCAATGTGTCTTTTAGGATATTTGTTTGCATTTCAGGATTGTTAGGCTCGCCTACATTTGCACCCATAGGCACAATAGGAGCTACAGCCCTTGGTGTTCCGTTTTGTCTTACGACCGGTGGTAATGCCGCTATGATTATCGTAGGAATACCCGATTCCTCTATCGCTCTCTGTACAATTACAGCTGAGCGGTGGCAAGTACCTCATCCTGCGGTAAGAACAACAGCATCTACATCTTCCTCTTTTAATTTTTTTGCGATAGCAGGGCCTGTTTCTTGGGTGAACTTAGTTTGATCACCACCACCGCCCATGAAGCCGAAAAGCACAGGTGCAACCGACTTAATAAAGCCTTCTTTTTCAAGTTCCTGCAAACGCGTAATAGGGAACATGCAGTTAATGTCTTTGTTTACATCACCGTTGTCATAACCACCATGCGAAACCATTAAATCACCGGGTTTTGTATTGCCGGGTATTTCTCTAAATGAAGAGTCTCCTGCTAAATTAAACCTGGCATCTGTTTTAAGATGCACACCTGCCGCAGTTGCAATAGCAACACGCATATCTTTCAGCTCTTTTGTTACCGGAGTCCACACTGGTGGCGGAGTAATCGGTACAAAAATTTCAGACTGTAAGCCTTTAACTGTTGTAAGACTCATTGTTAGCCTCCTTAATAATTGCTCGTTTTTTGTTGATGTACTCTGAATCGACAGCATCACTCATAACTTCAGGGAAGCTCATCATAAAGCCGACTATCATACCAACTTTAAGATCGTAATCGGAAATAACCATTCTAAGCGGTAATCTCATATATCCCAGTCTTCCCTTAAAATCAATTGCAACCGATCCATCGGTAACCTCAACAATTATACCTTCCATATAGCGCTCAGTTGAAATATATTTCAACTTTTCCATAACTATTCCTTCTCGTAAATCTCAGCGCGCTTCTTGCTCTTTTCCAAAACCTGCTCATTTTCAACAAGCTCAATTTTAGTTCCCAATTCTTTTTCAATTGCTGCAATATTATTGAGCTTTACATTCCTGTTCCATTTTCGCTCTGCGGCTTTTACTTCTTCGCCTGCAATTACAGATTTCAGCATTGATAAAGCTCGTATAGCATCTTCAGATGTCATACAGTTATTTTCAAGAATTTCGTTTTCGATACCTTGCTGTGATTTATTGTTGTCAACCATATTTTTCATATATTCATTTCCAACAACCAATGCACCTTGTACTGCCGAGAATGTCATACCGACAACAGGTATTCCGCGTTTACCTACTTCTTCATGGTGAGCGGCAAAGTCAATGTGGTTGTTTCCAAAGCCTTCAGTTGTAATAATTACACCATCAGGATTTACAGCCTCAACTGCCATACCAAGTCTTCTGGAAACATAGAATTTTTCTGAATTTACCTGTGGTGAGCCAACAAATAACACACCGCAAAGATCTATTTCAGGGTCAGCCATTGCTTCAAGAACAAGTGGCTCTCTGAAATAATGTCTTGATGTTTCTTTTGATGCAGGACCGATACATGTTAAAGCATGTATACCACCGTCTAATACCTCAAGCGGAGAAAGCATAACAGGAACATTACCTAAGTCAACATTAGGCTTTGCACCAAGTGTTCCTACCGGTTCAAGCGGTAAAATCAAATTGTCGTGCATAGCACCTTGTCCCATTATTTCTTTACAGATAAGAACCTTAGTTTTTCCGGGTCGTCTTACTTGCTCGAATTTTTCGTTTCTAACTTCAAGTGAAGCTTCAGCTTTTTTCAAGGCTTGTCTAATTTCATCAACTATAACGTCTGATGCCTTATGAGCCGCCAACGGACCTCTTCTTTCCATATTTGTTCCGGCTTTAATAACAACTTCTGTTTTGATGAAAATCTCACCCTTATCAGGTGAACCGGGTCTGCCCCACATAATGTTTCTGTCCATACGACCTTCAGATGAACCGAACTCACCAATTTGTACACCGTTTTCATCGGTTCCTGTTACTATAAAGACAGTACCGTCAAGCACGCGTGTAACACCTTCGCCAAGATCTCCGTCTTCTTTTGTAGCGATAGGTTGAACATCCATTATAGTTTCGGAATATTCAGAATATTTTTCCGGTGTAATAATATCCATCTTGAGTTTTACAACAAGCTCTTCAGATGCAACAGCATCTTTTTCTATGTCATCGCGAATATAAAGTGTTGTACCATCAAGCTTTGTTTCAGAACCACGCTTGATTTCAGAAATCTTAAAGTATTTCCTTTCAAGAGTGCGTAAAACTCTTTCTGACTGATTGGCACCTGTTGATGCAGCTGAATTCATACCGGCAACACCGGCTAAAGCCCCACCTGCTACAGTTTGTGAAGGGGCATAAGAACCGCCCATAGGTATTTCCAAATTAATGTTTTTACCTTCGCCAATGCTGATTTTAAGCACACCTGCATTAGCTGTTTGGGCCATGTTTGAATTGTTGCTCTGTACTGCCACAGGTGCAGATTGCTCAGCCACTGCATCTTGTTTTGCAGGCAGACTTGAAGCACCGTCTACAAGATCAGGGGTAAGCGGTGTAAGAGCATCAACTGTTTTTGTTAATTTTCCACCGAGAACCTCTCCAATTTTAAGACAGTTATCAGGTATTGTCAACAATCCGGAGTCTACAAGATCAGGGAAAATTGCCGGATCTTCCAAGTTGGATGGGTCAATAGAACTGCCACCCTCAAATCTACAACAAGTAATAGCTGGGTCATTCTCATGTTGCTTTGCTGTTTCATTTGTAATAGACATTCATTCCTCCTAAAAGTATGATTTTAATTTTCAGTTTTTCTGTATAGCCTATGCCAACCGGCACGGAGAACATGGTCAGTTGAATGATAAAGCGGAACTCCTAACCTAGGAGCTGTAGTTGCAACCGTGTTTGTTCATCCTTCGCAAGTGCCGGCTATGATCACTTGCGCTCCTTCTTTCTTTAAGTATAAAACTTTTTCAGCTTGACCGGGACAAATACCTGGTAAATCACATCTAAGTCGACCGTTTACATCAACCATTCTTTTGCAGTTAGTAGAAGCAACAACTTCACCTCCCATATCCTCTGCAATTTGTGTAAGCCTTGGAATACCTGCCCCGCATTCACACCCTATTACACCAAATTTTCTGGTTTCCTTAGGGAACGGAACAGCTGCCAAAACACCGCCCAAAGTCTTAACAACAGGTCTGTTTTCATCGCCGGGTTGTCCCGTAAAAGGACCTCCCAATACAAGCTCACCACGAGGCTCAATAAAACCTCCTGCTTGTTCAACATATGTTGAAATAGGTGAGCCAATCGGTACATCAAAAAACACTTGCGGATTTTGCACCCGACCGGCGACAGTAATATCCTTAACAATACAAGGCATTTTTTTATCCACAGCTCGAACTATGTTTTTTATTGTTTCAACATTTGAAACTACTGCATTCGCCTTTGACGGAAGTTGTCCCGGCTCCAGCACAATGCCAAGAATTTCTCTTATAATAACCCTTTCATCACCGGCAGGATACATTTCAGGCAATGCTTTAACCGTTATGTTCTTAATCTCTTTACAAGCCCTTCCTAATGCAGTCATTGCTTTTAAGTTTTTTGTTTTAATCGCAATATAACCTTGATCGGCTTGCACAATATCCATAACAATCTGCAAGCCACGAATAATCATCTCAGGGTGAGCTTCAGCAAACTTAATGTTATGCTTTAAAAAAGGCTCACACTCAGCGGCATTAACAATAACAGTGCCTTTTGGAACGGGAGTGGCAAACTTAACAGCCGCAGGAAACCCGGCGCCACCTGCCCCTATAATTCCGGCCTCTTTGATTAAATCAAGTGGCTCAGTCGATTTGAGCGGAACAAATTCGTCTGATTGCACCTTATCCGCATCAATAGTGATTGAATTATCGTCTATAGACACAACCCTACCGGCAACACTTGAAAAAATATTCGCTCCAAGCCCGTTAGGTTCAGCAATTAACGAACCTCTCTTTACAACAGCATCTACCTCAACAACCGGCACACACGGCGCTCCAACATGCTGTTTTAACGGAAAAACATAATTCACTTCAACCTCCAGAACACTAAAGGGCTTACCAAAAGAATTGACAATACCCTTAGATTTAATCTATACGAATTTTCATTCGGCACCTTAAAACAGATAAACGAGCAACCTGCAAAACTCTTCTGACTTTTGCAATTTCCTCAACCTTTAGTTTCAAAGTACGAGGAAAGTATATCAAAAAAAATATTTCCTGTCAATCATTTATTCAATAACTCTCAATATTTTTTTATTTTTTTTAAACTTTATACCCCCTAAAAAAAGTCGTCTTTTAAAATTTCTTCAATTCAAAAAACGACCTTTCAAAGCATACCCTCGTTTGAGGGTATAACTTTTTATAAACGAACCAATTGCAAAAAAAATCGGTTGCTTTTGCAATTTCCTCAAACTAAACGGCCTGTTGCGCCTTCAACATATTGGCAAAAACCCCGCCCTTAGATTTAAGCTCATCAGGGGTGCCTGATTCTGCAATCCGGCCGTCTTTAATTGCAACAATTTTATTTGCCCCAACAACGGTTCGCATTCTATGCGCAATAACAAGCACGGTTTTATCCTTTATAAGAGCACTAATAGCCTGCTGGATTTTACTTTCGTTTTCGGCATCAAGGCTCGCAGTAGCTTCATCAAGCAAAATCACCGGTGCATTTTTAAGCAAAGCTCGCGCTATAGAAATCCTTTGCCTCTCGCCACCGGATAACTTTTCACCGTTTTCGCCAATCAGAGTATCATACCCGTCAGGCAATCGTTTAATAAATTCATCGCATTGTGCCATTCGAGCCGCTTCCTTTACTTCCTCATCACTTGCATCTTTTCTGCCTAAGCGTATATTTTCCATCACACTTGAATTAAACAAAAGCACATCTTGAAATACAATCGAAAAATTTTGAAGAAGTGTCTCAGGGTCTATTTTTGAAATATCCTCACCGCCAAGTGTTACAACACCGCTGTCGACATCCCAAAAGCGTGCGGCAAGTTTAGCCGCAGTACTCTTTCCGCCTCCTGATGGTCCTATAAGAGCTGTAACCTCACCCTGTTTTGCAACAAAATTGACTTCCTTTAAGGTTTGCATACCTTTTTCATAAGAAAAGTCAACATTCTTAAATTCAATATCATACCCTTTAGGAGAAAACTCTTTTGCACCTGTTTGGCGTGGCATATTATGCATTTCTTTCATTCTGTTTATTCTTACATCCAAAAACAAAAGAGCCGCCATATTATTCATGGAGTCTATAAACGGGTCATATATTCGCCCAACCATAACCAAAAATACCAAATAGGTAAATATATTTATGGTACCGGATGCAAGAAAATATGCACCTGCAAATATTACACTGGGCAAACCCAGCTTAAAGAAAAACTGCGAAAAAATAATCAATGAACCGCCTACCAACTCACTTTTAATTAACTCACCTTCGTATTCGTCTAATTGAGAGCTAAGCTCAGAGAAATACTTTTCCTCTTGATTATAAGATTTAACCTCCTGAACGGTATCCAACCCTTCCTGTATTTTTTCTGAAATATTCCGCTTCTTCAGGTACACCACATTATGACTTTTACTCATTGTTTTTTTCGAAAAAGAAAAAACAATAAAAGCAACGGGTACAACCCAAATTAAAGAGAGAGTCATTCTCCAATTGTAAAAAAACATCATGATTATCATTAGCGACATTGTAACAAAAGATGCAAATATTTGCGGAATAGTGTGAGAAAACAACTGCTCAAGCTGTGTTACATCTTCCATTATAATCGCACTCAAATCAGCTATATCTTTTTTGCCGAAAAAAGCCATAGGCAGTTCCCGCAATGTTTCTGCTAACTTAATACGGTTTGTCTCACTTTCATTGTAAACACGCACATAAGTAGCATCATAATCAATATACGAAATGATGTACATTACAAGAAGCGAAATCACCCCAAACACCACATAAAAAAGCCAACCTCTTTTTGGCTCTGTACCGTTTACAAGTAAGCCAAAATAATCCTCCAAAAACATAAATGCGACCATAACGGGAGCCAAAAAAGAAAAATTCAATATACTGTGAGTTATAATACTTTTGCGTAAATCCTTGGCTCCTTTTTCGCTCATGGCAAATTTATCCTGAAAAAATTTAATCATCATTTTCTCCTTATATCTTCCAATCAACGGATTGCTGATATTCATTCCACATAGTCGTATACAAACCGTCTTCTTTTAAAAGCTCGTCATGCGTACCGCTTTGCACAATCTTCCCATTATCAACAACCAAAATTTTATCCGCATTTTTCACGGTAGTCAGTCTGTGAGCAATCATCAGTGTTGTTTTATTTTTACTCAACTCATGCAAAGCCGCCTGAATAAGATGCTCGTTTTCAGGGTCGGCAAAAGCAGTTGCTTCATCTAAAATTACAATTGGAGCATCTTTTAAAATAGCCCGAGCAAGCGCTATCCTCTGCTGCTCACCGCCGGATAAATATGTCCCCTCTTTTCCTATCACCGTCTCAAGACCTTCAGGTAAACCGTCAATAATTTCCCTACTCTGCGACAGGTCAACAGCTTTTTGAATTTCAGCTTCTCCGGCATTTTCATTACCGTAAATTATATTCTCTCTAAGTGAAGTTTTAAAAAGTTTTGTATTTTGAAAAACAAAAGAAATCCGATCCATTAAATCCTGCTTGGCAAAACTCTTTATGTTTTTTCCGCCAATTAAAACCTCACCTGAATCAGCATCCCAAAAACGCGTAGCAAGTCGCGCAATAGTAGTCTTACCGCCACCCGATGCTCCGACAAGCGCAACACTCTCGCCTTCCTTTACATCAAAACTCACACCGTCAACAGCATTCTGTTTTGCATCGGCATAAGCAAAAACAACATCCTTAAATTCAATTGTATTTTCATTAACACCAACGCTCTCTTTTTCAAACACCATTTCAGGGTAATCCAAAATATCATCAAACCTGTTCAAGGCTTGTGCCGCCAGCTCTGCAAAACTCTGAAAATACATACTCTTCATCAAAAGCATGGTAAAGTTTGGAGCAATCAACAGATAAAACGTAAAATCCGTCAACACCTCCGCAATATTTCCGTCTAAAGTAATAAACAAAATAGAAAAAGGTACAAGGAAAAAAGCGGCAGCCTGCATAATGACTGTATAAAATGACATCGGTTTTTTCCATATCAAAGTAACCGCAATAACCATTTCTTTATAACTTTTAATACTGTCAACAAATCGCTTAAAAGCAAAAACACTCTGACCGAATGTTTTTACAACAGGAATACCCCTTACGTACTCAACAGACTCACTGCTCACCTTTTCAAGCCTGCGAAAAAATTCCAGCCTTAACTTTTTACCCTCATCTGTCATCATCAAACTCATTGACATAAGACCTAAGACAATCGGAATCATGGAAACCAAACCCAACCGCCAGTCAAAAATAAAAAGTAAAGCCAGCATAATAATCGGGGCAAGGACAGTTCCCGCCAAATCAGGAAGCTGGTGAGCCAAAAAAGTATGCGTCTGGGCGGCATTATCGTCTATAGCCTTGCGTAATTTTCCGCTTTGATTTTTACTGAAAAAACCCAAGGGCATATTCATAACCCGCTGCATTCCAACCTTCCGAATTCCCATCTCCGCATGAAAAGCCGCAAAATGCGACGACAATAAAGCAAAAAAGTAAACCAAAGTTCCAAGCACCGCAGAGCCCAACGCCATAAACGCATAAAACTTAACGCTGTCAAACGAAACTGCACCACTGCTTACAAACAACTCTTTCGCAATGAACCACAAAAAAACAAACGGCAAAATTCCAAGCACAGCCGAAATTGCCGAAAGAACCAACGAAACGGAAAACAAATATTTTTTATTTCCCATGTACGGAAGCAGCCTCTTTAAAGTTGACTGCCTCTTTTTCTTTTCATTAGCCATAATGCCTCCAAATATAAAAACCGACAAAACATCGATCAATATCCTAAAATTATTTAAAGGGGGAAAAGTCCCCCTCGCTCCAAACCAAAGGTTTTCCGCTACCCCCTTTAGCGGGGGACACCCCCGCAACGCCCCCGTCATTAAACTCTTTTTAAAAACATTCTCTCACTTGTTCAAGTATAGAAATTATAAAAAAAATGTCAACCATATTTGACAAGTTTTTTTATTTATTTTCAATTCTATTTTGCAGGCATCGTATCCGGCAGAAAACCGGCATGCTTTAGCAAAAACCTTAACCTGATTTTAGCGACCGCAGTCTACCTTTTTGTCCGCTTTTATAAAACAAACAAAGACCTTCGCCGGCAGAAGAAGCGTCTATTAAATCCAACAAGCAAAGGACAAAAGGTTATGCAAGGTCGCCGGTTGCACAGCAAATAAATGTTGTTAAAACAACATTTATTTGCTTTTATTTTTTATTAAATTTTTGTATACTTGTTTCATGGATATTGAGGCTTTGGAATTTCGAGCGGCGTGCATTCAATCTGTTCGAGAATTTTTTGTTCGCGAAAATTATTTGGAGCTTGACACACCGGCTCTGGCACCTGAGTTGATACCGGAAAGTTGTTTGGAAGTTTTTCGCACTGAATATGTTTCGCCCGTTTCAAGGCGAGATTTGTTTTTAGTCCCTTCGCCTGAAGTTTATATTAAGCAGGTGATTGCGCAACACGGCAGGTCGGTTTTTCAAATTTCAAAATGCTATCGCAATGCAGAATCTTTCGCTCGTATTCACAGACCGGAATTTACGATGCTTGAGTATTATACGATGAATGCAGACTATCTTTTTTCACTTGAAGTAACAGCGAGACTCTTTAAATTTGTTGCCGAAAAAATTTCAGGTCTGCCTCTTTGCGAAAAAAAATCTTGCGAAATGTTTTCCGCTCCGTTTAAGATTTTAAGCATGAATGATGCTTTCAAAAAATATTGCGGATTTGCACTTTCAGAGCAAACAACAGAGAGCCTTGCACTCAATGCGGAAACATTAGGTGCAGGCGAATACGAAAAACTGCGAGAACTTTCGTGGGACGATTTATACGAGCTTATTTTAGTTCACACAATCGAGCCTAAGTTAGCCGAATGCGGAATTGTTGCATTGATTGATTATCCTGCGAAGGCGGACTGCTTGGCAAAGGAGCGTTCGGATACGAGTAACCCTGATTTTAGTGTTAAGGAGCGTTGGGAAATTTACGCTAACGGTGTTGAGCTTGCAAACTGTTATACGGAAGAGCGAAATGAAAATATGATTGAAAAATATTTTTCAGCTGAAACAAAATTAAAAAACTCCGCCTTGGTAAGGCACCCAAGCGTAAAAAACTTTGGCGAAATCTGTTCAAAGATGCCTGAATGTTCCGGAGTCGCATTGGGTGTGGATAGACTGATTATGTTGCTTGCGGGTAAAAAAACACTTGACTCATTCGTGTATGAATTTTAAAACACAAAATTACCGACCTTGAATAAAAGTCAAAATTATATTAGTATGTCGGTAATGATCAATAAAGAGCCAAAACCGGAAAAAAATTTAGTTTACCGTGAAAATATTAAAATCCTTATCAAGCTTTTTTTTGTTTTCTTTAAAATAGGTGCCGTTACTTTTGGCGGCGGACTTGCAATGCTGCCTATTTTGCGCAGAGAAATAGTTGACAGGTTAAAATGGGCAACAGACGAAGAAATGCTTGACTATTATGTTATCGGCCAAAGCACACCCGGCATAATTGCAACCAATGTTGCAACCTTCATCGGGTTTAAGCGATTCGGGTTTATCGGCTCTCTTGTTGCAAGCATAGGTATTGTTATGCCCTCCGTTATTGTAATTACCGTAATTGCCGCCTTTATTACAAACTTTTCTCAAATCGAAATCGTACATAAAGCAATGCGCGGAATAAATGTCGCCGTTGCAATGCTTTTGACAGATGCCATTTTGAATTTGGGAAGCAAAACAATTCAGGGCATTTTAACATTCCTGATTGCAGTGGCCGCTTTTTTTGCAATGAGTGTGTTAAATATTTCTGCAATTTGGATTGTGCTTGTAGCCGCCGCTTTGGGTATTATTATTCAGACGCTAAAAGAAATCATAAAAAAAGCATCTACAAAGGCGGATAAAAAATGAGTTTAATCGCCCTTTTTTTTCTGTTTGCTTACATCGGGTTTTGTGTTATCGGCGGCGGCTTAGTCGGCATCAGTATTATGCAACAAGAGCTTATCCCGAGGGGCTTAATTACAGAGTCGGACTTTTACGCAATGATTGCAGTAGCAGAATCCACTCCCGGCCCAATCGGCGTAAACATGGCAACATTTATCGGGTATAAACTGCATGGCGTTCTAGGCGGTATAGTCTTAACGGCAGGGCTCGTGCTTCCGTCTTTTGTGGTGATTGTTTTAATTGCCGCATTCGCAAAATCCTTAAAAGAAAACACTCTCGTAAAAAAAAGCCTTTACGGTATTCGCGCAAGTGCAACGGGTATGATTGCAGTTGCCGCATGGGGAATTTTAAGCATTACAATTCTTAACCGCTCTGCAATTTCGAGCTTGGATTTTAAGCATGTTTTAAACATTCCGCAATTGATATTTTTTGTTGCAAGCCTCGCTTTAATGCGTAGTGTTAAAAAACTGCACCCGATTATGTTTGTCGTTGCAGGTGCCGTTTTTGGAATTCTTTTTTTATAGAATAAGAGCTTTAGCTCTACAGTCTTTTTTTATTTTGCCGACATCTTTATGTATGAGTGTTTTTCGTTTTAAAAAAGCCGTTATGGTCGGTATAGTCGGATTATTTTTATTGGTCGCAGTTTTTTCTATCGATACTAGTACAGCAGATGCACAAGGGAAAAATGAATGGCTTCCTGTTTTTCCTTCAGCACTTTTTGTTGAAAACTTAAAACCCAATAATTTAAATAAACAGATTTATTATGTAAAAAACATCACCGAAATAGAAGCCGAAAAAAAAATGGCTGAAAGTCGTTTGCAATCTGTTTTATTAAATAACGATCTTTTCGGAATTTACGGTAAACCCAATGCTTATACAATGGGAATGCTCGGTCAGTATAATGTAGAAGACTTAGATCCTATTATGGACAAATATGTCAAAATCTATGATGAGGCAAACGGTAACAGGGGGATTATTCCCGCCCTATATATTATTTACGGCACCTGTTTCCCGGGTGGCGATATTGGATTGCTTTCAGATGCAACAACACTAAAATACATTAAATATGCGACAGAAAGAGGGTGGTATGTTTTTTTGGATCACCAAATCGGAAAATATTCGGTTGAACATGCAATGAATGCAATTCTGCCTTTTTTGAAATATCCGAATGTGCATCTTGCCATTGACCCCGAGTGGCATACAACGAAACCAAGGGAAGTAATAGGCTCTGTAACCGCAGAAGAAATAAACAAAGCACAACAGATGATGCAGGATTATATTGTCAAGCATAATATTTACGGAAGGCGCTTTTTTGTTATTCATCAGTTTCATTCAGCTATGATTAAAAGCAGGCATAAAGTAAAAAGCAATTTTGAGCGCGTACAATTAATTCACTGCTCAGACGGACACGGCTCACCACGAGTGAAAAGAGACACTTATGCTTTTAACGGTATAGCAAAGAACATGCCTCTCAAATCTTTCAAACTGTTTACAAAAACTACTGTCGAAGGACCGGGATATGACATTCCGCTTATGACTCCTAAGGAAGTGTTTGAATTAAAACCGCGCCCTTATTTTATCATGTATCAGTAAAAGCATAACAATAAGAGTGCTGTTGCCTGATTTTAAGTTCGCCGGTATCCTTTCGCTCGTTTTAAATAAACTAAAGAGACCTTTGACAGGAAGGAAAAGCGTCGATTGTTTTTTAAGAAAAGAGCGAAAGATTTAAGGCGAACGTCTGTTGGAGCTTTAGCTCAAAAAAAACTTAAACATTTTTTTTTAATTCCGATAAAGAATTATAGCGGGAGGAATTGCTATGAAAAGATTATTAACATTTTTTGCAGTTTTTTTTATCACAGGTTTTTTATTTGCACAAAGCGATATTTTATCGGCAGAAACTTATGCGTCATTCTACGGCGAGGCTTTCCACGGAAGGAAAACCGCAAGCGGCGAAATTTACGATATGAACGCATACACTGCCGCACATAAAACTTTACCTTTCGGCACTGTTGTTGAAGTTACGAATTTAAATAACGGCAGAAAAATTTTTGTCCGCATAAATGACAGAGGCCCTTTTGTAGCAAACCGCGAAATTGATTTATCAAAAGCGGCCGCCTCGGCATTGGGTATGTTGCAACAAGGTGTAGCTCGAGTTTCACTCAGGCTTATCAGTTTGGGAAAAGATACTCAATCAACTCCACAACCAACTATACCACAACCGAACATGCACGCGAAAACTCCACCGGCTTATGTTCAATACACAACAACTGCACCTGTGCTTATATATCAGCCAACAAACTCCAGAGAAACCTCAGGTATACTTTGGAGAATTCAACTTGGTTCGTTTACCCGAGAAGAAAACGCTTACAGGCTTGTTAAAAAGCTCAGAAAAATCGGTTTTGAGCCTGCTTATGAAAAAAGCGAAAACTTAATTCGAGTCGTTCTTCACGGAATTAAACCTATGGATTTAAATCGAATAAAAAGTGTTCTTAAAGAAAACCGAATCACGGATTATATTATAAGACAAGAAGCGTGGTAAAATCGATATTTGAAAAAAGGGGCTATCTTAAAGCCCCTTATTTTTTTGCCCTCACAAAAAAACCTACACTCATTTTCCCGTACTCCGCAGTTTGCCCCGCACTACCCTTAGGATACACCGCCGTTAAAATTTTCCCTGAATAGGTTTTTGTCATCCCCTTTTTGTTAAGCATAAATTTGTATTCAGCCCCAACGGTTAAACCGATGTATTTTGAAAAAAGCCACTTTACTTCCGTGTTAATTCCAAGACCAAATCCGCCGGTTTTAAACTCATCATAAAATCTTTTATTTCTTAAAATATGATAATCAAGCGAATTGGAAAAATAATAAGGCATTATTTCAAAACCGGTTTTAACATAAACCTCTTTTGGCATTACGACAAAATGCAAATCCAATCCAATTGATGTGGTAATCCTTTGAAGCTCATAAGTAATTTGAGTACCCGAATATTCTTTATAACCATACCAGTCATAAGTTCCATGCCCGTCAATACCCTTCCATTTTTGCCTTGAATATTCGACACCTAAAAGAGGCTCAATAAAAATAAGCGTATGCTCCGATTTTAAATATTCGGTTTGTGGTAAATTAAATTTCCAACCAACCGTTCCTCCAAGCGAATACTGCCATAGCAAAAACGCATCGTGAATTGAATCCCCAACCTTTTTTTTCACACCGTTTTTATATTTATAATCTTTATCGGTTAATTTACCCGCGAATATTCTTGGCGAAAAAACGGAGTTAAACTTTAAGTTAAACCCCTGCTTTAACTCAAATCGCATGTTTGCAAAAATAAACACAAACGGATACATCGGCCAACGCAAATCACTTGCTATATTACCGGCACTGTAAACCAATTCGTGGGCTTCACCTACAGAAATCCCAAAACCTAAATCAAAATCAAAATCAAAAATAAACCGTGTCGCCGAATTTACAAAATTTTTATTTTTTTCTTTATGTTTATTTTCATAAGAATACTCTTCGGCAATACATGCGTATCCTGTTAAAGCAAAAATAAAAACAAACAATAAAAAAACTTTTTTCATCACAATAGTTTTACATAAAATATAAATTTGCAAAAGTTCAAAATTACTTTTACAACCAAAATTCTACCCTACACAAACCTTAAAATCTCAGAAGGCTGACTCACAATTACATCGGCACCGGCATCTTCAATTTCTTCTTTGCTTCTAAAGCCCCATAAAACACCGACCGTAAAAAGCCCCGCACTCTTTCCTGTTTTCATATCAGTACCCGTATCGCCGATATAAATACATTCATCTTTTCGTAAATGCAATTTTTCCAAAACCTCAAACACGCCGGCAGGATCAGGCTTAATCGGAAAACCTTCGCGCTGACCAACTACAACCTCGAATGTCCCCGCCCCGAAAAAATGCTCGACAACTTTTTCTGCTGTGCCTTGAGGCTTATTCGTAACCACGGCAATTTTCAAGCCTCGCGCCTTCAACTCATTTACCAGCTCACAAATTCCATCATAAATTTTGCACTTATACAAAAAGTTAGCATCGTACGCCGCATTATAATCCTGCAAAATCTTATCCTCCGGCGCCTCATCTTTCCTGCCGTGAAATGCCAACGCCCTGCGAATTAAATTGCGAGCCCCGTCTCCCGTAAAAATCTTAAACTTCTCGGAGGGAATTGCCGGCATATCATATTTCGCCAACTCAGCATTCACAAAATACGCCAACGTTTCAACAGTGTCAGTCAAAGTTCCGTCCAAATCAAAAATACAAGCCTTCATAAAAACAGTCTACAATTTTTCAAAATAAAAATCAAGATGAGGGGGTGTCTCCCCCTCGCTTGCAAAAAATTGCCTTTTTTCAGGTTTTAAATTATATCGAGTCTTCCTCACGTCAGCCTCGATTGCTTAAAAATTTAAGCAAGGCAATTGTTTTTCCGCTACCCCCCTATTTTAAAAGAACGCTAAACAAAAAAACGACAAAAATATTTTTTTATAAATTTTGCAAAATCGGTATGTTGGCAGTTGACGAGTTATTAAAATAATGCTAAACTTCCCACCGATTTTAGGAGGTCAAAATGGCAAAAACAAAACTTGTCCTTGGAGTAATCGGCTCCGACTGCCATGCCGTAGGGAATAAAATACTCGACTACGCATTAACCGAAGCGGGATTTGATGTTGTAAATATCGGTGTTTTAAATCCGCAAGAAGACTTTATCAATGCGGCTATCGAAACCAATGCGGACGCTATTTTGGTCTCTTCCTTATACGGACAAGGTGAATTGGACTGTAAAGGACTTCGTGAAAAATGTGATGAAGCAGGCTTAAAGGGAATTAAACTCTTCGTCGGCGGAAACATTGTTGTCGGAAAACAAGATTTTAGCCAAGTAAAAAAGCGTTTTGAGGCTATGGGCTTTGACCATGTATACCCTCCGGGTACGCCGGTTGAAACAACAATAAAAGATTTACACTCAGACTTTCCTGATAATAACTAAGTAAATTGGAGAAATAGTGAACTGTTTTTTATTTGTCGATTTTGGCAGTACAAATACAAAGATCACTTTAGTTGACTCGGATAAAGAGGAGATCGTTGCTACGGCGAAGGCATACACCACTGTCGAAACCGATGTAATGACAGGATACAATAACGCATTGTCAAAAATCAATGAGCAAGTACAAGACTACACTGTTATAAAAAGTCTGGCATGCTCTTCCGCCGCCGGCGGATTAAAAATCATCGCCATAGGATTAGTCCCGGAACTTACCAGCGAAGCCGCAAAAAGAGCCGCATTGGGAGCCGGCGCAAAGGTTATTAACACATACAGCCACAACTTAACAATCTCGGAAACACAAGAAATAATAAATTCAAATGCCGACATAATCTTATTGGCAGGCGGTACAAACGGCGGAGATAAAAACTGTATTTTACACAATGCAAAAATGCTAAAAGAGCATGGTGTAAAAGTACCGGTTGTAGTTGCAGGAAACAAAAGTGCCGCAGATGAAATATGCGAAATTTTTGGCGATTCAGTAGAATATCATATTGTAGAAAATGTCATGCCAAAAATCAATAAACTGAATGTCGAGAATGCCAGAGAAACAATCCGTCAAATCTTTATGGAAAATATTGTAAAAGCAAAAGGAATGAAGAACATTCAGGATAAAATAGACGGACTTATAATGCCGACTCCCGCAGCCGTATTAAAAGCCGCCGAAATTTTATCGAAAGGCACGGACGATGAAGAAGGACTTGGCGACCTGCTGATTGTTGATATAGGCGGTGCAACAACCGATGTCCACTCTGCAGCAGACGGAGACCCCAGCAGTAGCGGAGTATTCCTGTATGGACTTGAAGAGCCGTTTATGAAGCGAACGGTAGAAGGGGACCTTGGAATGCGTTATTCAATCCCATCGGTTGTAGAAGTAGCCGGAAAGCGTGGGCTAAGACGGTACCTGCCAAACGAAAAACAATATGACGTTGAAGCAGAAGTAAAAAAACGAAACACCGAAACAAGCTTTATTTCACAAACCGAAAAAGATTTGGATTTTGATTCTGCAATAGCAAAAATTTGTGTCGATATATCCATGAAAAGACATGTAGGAACTTTAAGGCAAGTATATAATGGAAGCAACGGCGCAAGTTTCCAACAAGAAGGAAAGGATTTAACCTGTACGCCTTACTTAATAGGAACAGGCGGAATTCTTGTTTATAACAGCAGATACAAAGATATTTTAGAAGCAGGGTTGTTTCGTGAAGACGAACCATTTTCTTTAAAACCCAAAAAACCGAAATTCTTATTGGACAAAAAATACATTCTTTCTGCTATGGGGTTACTTGCAACAGTAAATCCCGATATGGCAATTAGAATATTAAAAAAGAATTTAGTCGAATAAAATCACTATCGTTTAAGGAAGGAAAACAATGAGACTGAACAAAAAAATCCCCGAAGGGGATTTCATGGCTGAACGAGAAGAAGTTTTGCAAACATGGCCGACAGGAAAAGATGTGGACCTTGAAGAAGCAATCGAGTATTTAAAAAAAATACCACCCGAAAAAAACTTCGCAGACAAACTGGAAGAAGCCGACAAACAAGGCATTACTACAGCTCAACCTCGTGCCGGTGTTCCTCTGTTAGATGAGCACATCAGCTTATTGCAGTATCTGCAAGACGAAGGAACTGCGGATTTTTTACCGAGTACAATTGATGCCTATACAAGACAAAACAAGTACGAAGAAGGCGAGCGCGGTATTGAAGAGTCCAAAAAAGCAGGGCGCTCCTTAATGAACGGTTTTCCGGCTTTGAACTGGGGTGTAAAAAACTGTAGAAAAGTAGCCGAAAATGTAAACCTGCCGCTACAGGCACGACACGGAACACCGGATGCAAGACTCCTTACGGAAATTATTCACGCAGGCGGCTACACTTCAAACGAAGGTGGCGGTATCAGCTATAACCTGCCTTACGCAAAAGCCGTTACAATCGAAAGGAGCTTAGCTTGTTGGCAATACTGCGACAGACTAACGGGAATTTACGAAGAAAACGGCGTACACATAAACCGCGAGCCTTTTGGTCCGCTGACCGGAACACTCGTGCCTCCTTCAATGGCAATTACAGTGGGTGTTATGGAAGCAATACTCGCCGCAGAACAAGGTGTCAGAAGTATTACAGTCGGCTACGGAATGTGCGGAAGCATTTTACAAGATGTTGCTGCAATTATCTCATTGCGCGAACTTACAAAAGAATACATGCAAATTTACGGATACAAAGACACCTACATTACAACCGTTTTTCATCAATGGATGGGAGGCTTCCCTGCAGATGAATCGAGAGCTTTCGGCTTAATTTCACTTGCAAGCACAACGGCAGCCCTCTCAGGTGCAACAAAGGTAATTGTAAAAACACCACATGAAGCCTTCGGTATACCCACAAAAGAAGCCAACGCAAGCGGTATTAAAGCAACAAAGATGGTTTTAAATATGCTGCGAGGGCAAAGATACCCTTCTTGTGATGCACTGAGCCAAGAAGTAGAGCTCATCAAAGCCGAAACAAAATGCTTAATCAACAAAACACTTGAGTTAGGCAACGGTGATTTATTCCAAGGCGTAATAAAAGCCTTTGAAGTTGGCGTGTTGGATATTCCTTTTGCACCTTCAAAATATAACTTAGGCAAGGTAATGCCCGCAAGAGATAATGACGGGTGTATCCGCTATTTAATGCCGGGTAATTTACCGTTCACCGATGATATACTTGATTTTAACAGAGCCAAACTTGAAGAGCGTGCAAAAGAAGACAAAAGAGAAATCGGCTTCCAGATGACAATAGATGATGTTTATGCCGTAAGTGACGGTATTTTGGTAGGCGGAAGACATTAAAGCCACTTATAAAAGAGCCACTTGCAAAAGTCGGTTACTTTAGCAAGTGACTTAAAATAAAAACAATTCTTCCAAACAAAACGGAAGTTGTATATTAGGAGTACAAAATGAAAATTGTTGATTTAATTTGCACGGAAAGTAAAACAGGATTTTACTTCGATGACCAAGCCGCAATCAAAAAGGGAGCCAAACATGACGGCTTTTTCTACATTGGCGAGCCTGTAACCTATGGCTTTTCCGCAATAAGGCAGTCAGGAGAAGCCATTTCCGTTATGCTCATTCTTGAAGACGGACAAGTCGCATACGGGGATTGTGCCGCGGTACAATACTCAGGTGCAGGAGGTCGAGACCCGCTATTTTTGGCAAAAGATTTTATGCCGGTGCTGGAAAATGAAATTAAAGAATTCTTTATTAACAAAGAAATAACAAGTTTCCGCGAAATGGCAAATGAATTTGAAAAAATGGAAATTGACGGTAAACGAATGCACACCGCTTTAAGATACGGAGTAACTCAGGCAATCCTCGATGCAGTGGCAAAATCCGAGCACAAAACTATGGCTGAAGTTATAGTCGATGAATATAATACAAAATGTAAAATTCAACGTATTCCGCTTTTCACTCAATCAGGAGACGACAGATACGAAAAAGCCGACAAAATGATAATCAAAGAAGTGGAAGTTTTGCCCCACGGTCTTTTTAACAACATAGAAGAAAAAACAGGGCATAACGGCGAAAAATTATTGGAATATGTAAAATGGCTCAAAAACAGAGTTGAAACCAAGCGCATCAATGAAAACTATAATCCTGTATTTCATATTGATGTGTACGGCACAATAGGCGATATATTCGATGCCGACATAAAAAAAATGGCTTCGTATTTAAAAACCCTGGAAGAAGCCGCAGCCCCTTTTAAGTTGCGCATAGAAGGCCCTATGGACATGGGAAGCCGAGCCAAACAAATGGAAGTACTATCGGAGCTGACAAAAGAACTTGACGACAGAAAAATAAATGTGGAGCTTGTTGCAGACGAATGGTGCAACACTCTCGAAGATGTAAAATATTTCGCTGACAACAAAGCCGGACACATGATACAAATCAAAACACCCGACCTCGGCGGAATTAACAATACCATTGAAGCAATCCTTTACTGCAAAGAAAAAGGCATAGGAGCCTACTGCGGAGGAACATGCAACGAAACAAACCGCTCAGCAGAAGTCATTGTAAACTGCTCTGTGGCAGCCGGTGCAACTCAGCAATTGGCAAAACCAGGAATGGGCGTAGACGAAGGCTATATGATTATAAACAACGAAATGAACAGAATTGTAGCCTTGGCAAACAGAAAAAAATAATTAAAAAAACGGTGCAAAAGAAAAATCTATTGCACCATTTTCTGTCCCACTAAAAGACAGAAACGCTTGCGTAAGGCACATCAAAAGTTGTGCCGACCTTTTTCAAAAGTCGGCACAAGATCCATTTTGCACAGCTATTCTGTGCAAAATTAGCCGAAGCGATAGCGGAGCTTTTGATACGCCGACGGTTTGGCAGGAGCAAAATAATTTTGCACCTGCCAAACCGATACGCCCAAATTTAAATTTTTTATCTTGCTTAAATTTTTGAAATGATGTATAATCGCTCATTATGAAAAAAGACTTTTTTTTTGTTGCATTAGCAGGCTTTTTTATAAGCTGTACTATATTTTTCTCCGGTTGCAGTTATAGCACGGACGACAACTTAAAACACGAAGAACTGTTCACACTTAATTACGGAAATTTTGAAGACCAGTTGAATTTTTTTACTTCCGAAAACAACACCTTTGGATATGATGCGCACATCACCATGAATGACGGGCTTATATATACATCTAATTCCGCCGGTCAAAAAATATTAAAAACATCTTCTTACGGGGATTTATTGAGTGTTTATTATAATCCTGAAACAAATCCTACACCGACATTTTTAAGCGAAAGCAATGAAGAAGAAGAAATTAGCACAAGGCAGGCTATCAAGCATCTTTTTAATTCTTGCACTTTTTTATCGGTCAGTAATTCAAAACATCTCTATGTTGTCGATACTGTGCCAAATGAAAGAATCGAATTTGACAATGACGAAAACATAGCCTTAAAAAATATAGTTTTGCATTTTAACAGCGAAGGCAGATTTACAAATTACATTGGACAAGAAGGTTTAGAAGGCACACCGTTTGCGAATATAAGTAGTATTCACACAAACGCTGATAATGAAGTTATTATTATCTCCAAAACTCTTTCCGCAGTCAAAGTTTTTTGGTACACGGAAAATGGAGACCTCCTGTATAAAATACCGATTATGCTGAATATGTTGCCAAGCCCTTATGATGTTTCGGTCAATGTTGACATGAATGTTGACAGTGTTGTTCCGTCTTACGATAAAAAAGAGCTTTACATAAAAATAGATTATTATGCTGAGATGATTGATTCGGAAAGCGGAGCGGGGATTGGCACTAATTACGATAAAAGCAGTATATACCGCCTTAGTTTGAATACAGCCAAATACACACACATTCGAGACATAGCTCCATTTATTGGAACCGAGACGGATTCAAATGGCACGGCAATTGAAGTTCCAAGAATTTACAGTATGATTGGAATGGCTATGTCCAAATGGTGCTTTTTGCTTGTTACGCAAAATAAGGGGTATGCTTTAATGTTGCTCAACCTTAAAGACGGTAAAAAGTATAATTTCGATTTGGAAATTGCACCTGAAAATACTGTCTACAATACTTTTACGGTAACAAACACCGGACAGCTTGTGGCATTACTCGCAGGAGACGAAAAAGCGTCAATCTATGTTTGGCATACGGAAAATTTTATAAAGTGATAAAGCTACTTGCAAAAGGTGAGTTACTTTTGCAATTTTCTCAATAATACAGAGGATTTAATATGGAAGATAAAGATGATCTATTTGATTACAACCGAACATCAGACCCCAAGCCGGACTTTGGATTAAGATACAATCGCTTTGAAAGACTTAAAAACGCCCCTGAAAATGTTCAAAAGCTCTATGACGGAAGTTATACAAAAAGGCCGGGTATTATAAAAGGACTTCTCGCTGTTAAAGGCTCCGGCTATATGCTGATGATAATTCTGGCGATGATTTTCATTCTGGGAATGCTTTACTTCATGCCCAAAAATACCGCAACATTGCACGGTATAAAATTTGAGCTTTCTTGTAAGGCAATACCCGAAGCGGTTTTAGCAAATATAACACTCATGCCAAACGAAGACTTTGACACAACAAAACCCAAACCCGTGATTATCGCATTTACGGCATTCGATAAAGAGGGGAATGTGCTTCAAACCAAACGACTTGAAACAATATACATCGGCCAAGAACAGTCTTTGGGAGTCAGTTTCAAATTATTCAATATCAAAAAAATACAAAGTGATATACTGGTGGAAGAAAAATCCACCGGTCTTGTTCAGGGATTATAAAAAGAGGAACTTGCAAAAGTCGTCTGACTTTTGCAAGTTCCTCAAAAGATTATTCATTAAAAGCTATATCAATTTTACCAAGATTTCCGATAACCTTGATTCTATCAGATGAATCGCTTATAAATTCTTTCTCGGCATTTAAACCGGAAATTGTTTCATCATTTACTTTTATCCTGCCAATACCCGCTTTTACATATAAATTAACTTCACTGAGCTTAGAATTTAAACTTAACTCTACCGAGCCAACACCTGCTCTTAAAGAATTTTTTCCGAACATATTCCCGTCAAATTTAAACTGCCCAACTCCGCAGTTCAACTTTGACTCAGAAAATTCCGAATTTACAAAATAGCAAGGCCCAACACCTGCGTCAACTTTGGTTTTTTTGGAAATAATATTTTTACCGGAGATTTTTCCAACACCGCCTACAATCTTCAAAGAATCAGCCTTAATATTTTTTAACTTTACATTACCAACCCCTGCCGAAAACTTAAAAACATCTGCTGAAACACCTTTAACATTTGATTCAGAAAGTGCACCCTTAATTTTAACCTCTTCGAATCTATAACCCTCCGGAATTAAAATCTTAATTTTTGGTCGATTTTCTTCCAATTTTTCTTTATTGAACCATTTTGAAACAACATCGCCGAATTTTATCTTACTCTTAAAAGCATCACCTACATTCCTCTTATCCGTTATTAAGATTTCCGTTTCGGTTTGCAATACTTGAAAATCGTCCTCATCGGCATTCTCAATTTTATACGAAAAAGAATCATCATCTGAAACCGATATTTTCAATTTCCCCAAATTCAAATCAACCGAAAGCTTTTTAATTTCCTTTGCCAACTCAATTCCAGTTTCCATAATAAACACCCCCAAAGTAGTTTAAAAATATTCTTCAATGAATTTTTTTATGAATTCTAATAAAAAAACAATATTTAGTCAAGATAAAAAAAATAATTCTCAACCCGACGGGCTCAGCATAATCTTTTTTTTGCTTCTTTAAAATTTTATGCAATGCTTTTCCTGCCGTCAAAGATTGCTTGTTGAATAACACTTTGCAAAAAAAAGGATAGACGGCGCCCGTCCAAACGCATTTTAAACGAACAAAGCGATTTACGCAGGTTTTCTGTTTTACTTCCCGTAGACCACAGGATTATCGAAAGCCAATAATAAAAAACCGCTTAGAAAAGCCCGGGATAACTACGGCACAAAATAAATCAATCTACCGCTGCTTTCTTCCGAATCTGACGGGGTTCGAAAGACTCTTTTTGCATAGCTCCCGGACATTCCCAAACGGTCTTGTCCACGCAAATCTGACTTTTATAATTCGGAGAGAGGGGGATTCGAACCCCCGATGCCTTTCGGCATACACGACTTCCAATCGTGCACCTTCGACCACTCGGACATCTCTCCATTTTAGCCTCAATGGCAACTTCGGTTTCCGATATCAAACTTCCTGTTGGCTCTTCTCCAACCCGCCTACGCCTCCTTACGCCAACCTCCTGTTGGCTCTTCTTCGCTATTTGCTCAGCGGAGGCTCCGGTTC